>Ga0255780_10000414_pt1 | contig 41595 bp, 36 predicted proteins | sample 071ome_32_FD_179978 | JGI IMG/M metagenome (GOLD analysis project Ga0255780, IMG submission 179978) | Coastal salt marsh microbial communities from the Groves Creek Marsh, Skidaway Island, Georgia - 071405AT metaG (version 2) | ecosystem: Environmental > Aquatic > Marine > Intertidal zone >... | reverse complement strand
ACGAAGGAGCCTACACGGATTCACAACCTCATGTGTTCCACGTGCTGTCCAAAGAAGAACCATCCATCGTCTCCGTGCACGCTGAAGATGCGGAAGCCACAGAACCCACCCTGTTGGCCAACGTAGACGTCGATACTGACGTGGAAGGCAACGAAGATGACAACAAAACCGACAACCCCGGAAACAACGGAAATGGCAACAGCAACGGACAAGGCAATGCCAATCGTCCGGAAAACAAAGCACCTCAAAACAAGGTGAAGCCAAGATCCCTCCCCCTCGCCGAAGCGGCAGAGGGTGGTGATCCCGGATTCTTCGTCATCAGTCGTGAAGGTCCAACCGACCACGCGATCGAAGTGGCCTACCGCTTGAACGGCCGCGCTCAGAACGGCAAGGATTACGCCGAACTGGAACATTCCGTCCTCATGGACGAGGGCGTCGCCAGTGTCCGGGTGGAGATCAAACCTCTGGCCGACCGCCTCCTGGAAGGTTCTGAAAATGTCATCCTGACCCTGGTCCCCCGGGAATGCGAACTGAACCGTGATGACGCCCACAAATGCTACGCTCTGGGTGAAGCCCATCAGGCGGAAGTCACCATTCTGGACGGCACCGGCGATGATGGCGAAACCTTACCTACCACGTTGGCCATTCAATCACCACGAAACGGTTCCGTATTCCCGGCCAACCACAAGATCAATGTCGTGGTCAAAGTGAACGAACACAAAAACGATGTCGACTCAGTAGTCCTGTTTTCGGGTGATGAGGCCGTGGCCAAACTGGAACGAAACGGTCGTGGCAAAAGCCCCATCTGGTCCACCAAACTCAGCACCCTGAGCGCTGGCCGTCATAACCTGACCGCCGTCGCAACCAACGCTGATGGACAAAGCGCTCGCTCGGAAACCATCAACGTTTCCGTTCAGGGCGCCACTCGTGCACCTCGTGTCGAGGTCTTCGCAGCTGATCCGATTGCATCGGAAGGCTTCCGAAACAACGACCGCGACGACAATGATCGCCCTGACAAGATCAACACCGCCACCTGGATGATCCGCCGATCCGGCAACAAGGATGTGGCATTGAATGTGGGCTATCGAGTGTCCGGAACCGCTACCAGCGGGGACGACTACGCCCCATTGTCCGGAACCATCCAAATCCCTGCAGGGGTCAACAACGTCCGTCTGCAACTCGTCCCCAAAGACGATAATATGCCGGAACCAACCGAATCCGTGGTCCTGGAACTGCTCCCGGCTGTCTGCATTGCCATCTTCCCCCCACCCGCCGACTGCTATCAACTGGGGCAAAACATCACGGCCAAAGTGGAAATCCGCGATAACGACCAGGACGACAACCCTGCTCCCGTGGTGAAGATCGAATCTCCCGACAACGGAGACGCCTTCAAAGCACCCGCCGAAATCCATATTGAGGTGGAAGCCAAGGACGAAAACGGATGGACCTCACAGGCAGCCTTCTTCGCCAATGGCAGAAAGATCGGCGAACAGTTCATCACCTTCATCCGTCCTCCGGACGATGGCGAAGAACAGCATTACGCCATGGTCTGGTCAGATGTGCCCGTGGGCAAATATGAACTGCACGCCGAAGTCACCGATGACGAAGGCAAAATCGGACGCTCCCGCCCGGTAATCATCCAGGTCCGCAACAAATCGGATAGTGACGATGATGAGGACAACAATGGCAACGGGAATGGAAATGGAAATGGAAATGGAAATGGGAACGGGAACGGGAACGATGGCAATACCAACGGCCTGACGCTCGTCCAAGTCAAGACCGATGACGGCAAAGCCTATGAAACAGGAGCCGGCGAAGATCCAAATCCAGGTTCCTTCCTCATCTGGCGTCAGGGTGATCTTTCCACCGCTCTGGACGTGCACTATCAAATGCGCGGGGCCGGTGTGAATGGTCAGGACTACGAACAACTCAGCGGCATGGTCACCATCCCTGAGGGCATGAGCGAAGTGATCGTTCCTGTTGTGCCATTGGAAGACGATCTCGTGGAAGGCGTGGAACAGGTCGTCCTTCTCCTTGAAGACATCAAGTGCATCGCCATCTTCCCGCCTTCACCGGATTGTTATCAGGTGGGACGAAAGGATGCCGCACGCTTGAACATCTTCGACAATGACCGGGATCGCAACATCGCGCCGAAGGTGAGCATGATCACCCCGTTCAACAAGGAAACATTCCAGGCCCCGGCAAGTATTCAACTGACAGGTGAAGCCGTGGATTCAGATGGTTGGATCGGAGCCTTTAAGTTCCTGGCCAATGACGAATTGATCCACGAAGGAACCATCAACTTCATCGTGGCCCCCGACCCGGGCCAAAGTCAGACGTTCGATTTCCTATGGGAAAACGTGGCCCCCGGCAAATATGACCTCGCATTGGAAGTCACTGACAACGATGGAGCGACAAAGGTATCACGCCGGGCCAGGGTCGAAGTCATCGGAGACAATGAAAAACCAGAAGTCACCGTGTTCGCCAAAGATGCGTTCGCATCGGAAACCACCGGTAACGGCAATGGAAACGGCAGCCCCAACGGCAACACCGCCAAGTTCCGCATCCGACGCACCGGCAAAACGGACGCTGAATTGAAGGTCGCTTACCGAATGGAAGGCACGGCGGAAAACGGAGTGGACTATACCCTCCTGGAAGGTTCCGTCGTGATCGAAGCCAGGAAACGCTGGGCCACTTTGGAACTGGCTCCCATCATGGATGACGTGGAGGAACGCCTCGAAACAGCCATCCTGATCCTGGAACCGGTCGACACCTACAACATCGGACGCGCCGGCGCCGCCACGGTGGTGATCAGTGACAACAATCCCGGACGCAAAGGCGTGTCGATTCTGGATGACGGAAGCATTCACCTGCGTCTGCCTGCGGTTCCCGGCGAAGGTTACGTCATGGAAGTCTCTGACAACCTGGAGGATTGGGAAGTCATTGGCACCGGTGTCAGCGAGGAAGACGCTCTGGACGTCGTCGCAGACAAACCCGGACAACGCAAAGGCCAGTACTATCGAGTCCGCAAGGCTCCCGAAGGTTTGCCCAACGAGGAATAAGAATTTCTCCCTCAGTCCATAAAAACCAAAGCCAAGCCAAATGCCGGCGGGAACCTTTCCCGCCGGCATTTTTGCCAAGAAGAAGGTAGAGCGTGGCGTCTCGGCGCGCAACCCTCATGACCCCCATTCCCTGCTTATCACCTCCCAAAGGAAAACCCCTTGGCACCCCAAAACCCTACATCCGCATAGCTGCGCTAGCGGGCGGACCGGGACGGTCCGATCTACCTGACCGGGATCCCGACTTGTCCGGAATCTACCTCGTCATTCAAAAATTGCGCATCTGTAACGCTACCTCCATCCGCTTGCCACAAAGAATTGCGAAATTTGGTGGACAAAGATTCGCGCATAGACCATATAAGTCACCGCGTGCCCGACGGATGCATTGACAATGAAACTGCCCCAACCTTTATCAGGACTCATCCCGAACCAAACGGAACCCTTCCGTTTCTGAATGCATGAAGCTTTCAACCCCATTGTTTCAATCCATTGAAGCGGAGTGTTACCATTGCACGCTGGCACAATTAGCAGCCGATCTTGAGCAAGCCCAACGACTCCGTTTCGAGGTTTTCAATCTGGAACTCAACGAGGGATTGGAGACGGCCTACGCCACCGGACGCGATGAGGATCCTCACGACGCGGTCTGTGATCATCTGATCGTTCGACACAAGGAGACAAATCAAGTCATCGGCACCTACCGCCTACAATCGGGCCGGTCCGCCGCCGAAAATCTAGGCTATTACAGCGAGCAGGAATTCGACTTTTCCCCCTACGAATCCATTCGTGATCAGGCCCTCGAACTGGGAAGAGCCTGCGTGCACAGATCGCATCGCAACCTGGCAAGCCTTAGCCTCTTATGGAAGGGCATAGCTTGTTATGCGCGTCAGCATGGTCTTCGTTACCTGATCGGATGCAGCTCGCTCACTTCACAGGACCCGGCGGAAGGAATGGAAGTCTACCGCATGTTGAAGGAGCGATTTCACGTCAACACCGACTTCATGACCCACCCGCATCCTGAGTTCGCCTGTTTTTCCGAAGAAACGCTTTCCAAGAAACCAGATGTCCCCAAACTCCTGCGAGCCTATTTGACCGTCGGAGCACGCATTTGTGGTCCTCCTGCGCTGGATCGCTCCTTCGGGACCATTGATTTCCTGACGTTGCTGGATTTGCAGGATCTTTCGGCGCGCAACCTGAAGCGTTATTTCTAGTTGTCACTTGAAGGCGCTTCACGCTTACTCAGGAAGTGCGAGAGGGTTCGAATCATACCACCAACATTGTGACCGGTTTGGTCGTGGCTGTTTTCCTGTGGGGAGGCAACAACGTCGCGACCAAGTACCTGGTAGACCGGTGGCCTCCGGTCTGGACCAGCTGCACACGTTTCCTTATTTCAGGAGCGCTTCTGCTTTTTCTTGCCCGTTACACCAAGTGGTTTGGGGTTTATAAACCCGTCAGTCCGGATGTGAACAAAGCCCTGTGGTGGAAGGGGAGCCTGAGCTTCACCGCTTACATTCTAAGCTTCATCTGGGCGCTTCGATTCAGCACGGCAGCCAACATGGGCCTGCTGTTCGCCACGTCTCCGGTGTGGGCTTTGTTGTGGGAGATCAAACAGGTGGAACGACTGGAACTGATCAAACGCTTTGCCGCAGCCATCCTCACTCTGTTCGGTGTCGCCATCCTTTTTCAATCCACTTCAACGGATCAAAGCACCAACTGGATTGGCAACGGGCTCGGACTGTTGGCGTCCATTCTGTGGACCGTATACAGCCGGGTCTGTCGGAGCTTTGCTAATCAGCTGTCCAGCGCCCAGATCAACGGACACAACTTCGTGCGAACCTTTGTCTGGCTGCTCCCCTTTGCCATATATGATCAATGCACGCAGGTAATCCCCATGGAGATCAAGCTGTGGTCCACACAAATCTATTCCATCATCGCCGCAGGTGTCTTTGCCTTTGCCCTGTGGACCAACGCGCTCAAACAATGGCCCACCAGTCGCGTCATGCTCTTTGTCAATCTGATCCCATTGACCACGGTATTGTGCGGCTGGATTTTTCTGAATGAAACCGTGAACGCCCCCTTCTGGTGGGCCATGCTTTTTGTCATGGCAGGGGTGGTTTTGGGCTTGGCGGATCTGCGACGCATCAAGCGTTTCTGGGTTTCAACTTGAGAGGGATGGCGATGTCAGGCAGAGTGGTGCTGGAGCGCAAAACAGGTCGAATCAAAGTCATGGATACCCACCAAGAAACCCAGTCCATCCGGTTTAAAATCACTCAGAAAATGCAGCAGGCGGGCATTGCAAACTCTCGTATCGAAGCGTTTCTTGCTTCGGTCACGCAGGTGGCTTCAGGTGATTCGGGCCTGATTGGCGAACAGGATATCGAACCAGCAGGAGACCTCATCCGCTTGGAAGATCTGGAATCCAATGAAACCGAAGATGCAACTCTGCTCAATCAATTGGCATGCATCAAACTCAACGGAGGTCTGGGAACAGGCATGGGACTGGATCAGGCAAAATCGTTGATGCCGGTCAAAGGTGAGGACACGTTCCTGGATTTTATCGCACGTCAGGCTCTCTACCTCAGGGAAAAATCCGGATCCGATCGACCAGCATTTTACCTGATGAACAGTTTCAGCACTCAAGACGACACGCTGAATTACCTTGAAAAGTTTCCTTCCCTAACCAACGGAGATGACCGGATCGATTTTCTCCAGGGAAAAGTCCCCAAACTGGATGCTCAAACATTGGAACCTGTTCAATACGATCCAAATCCGGAATTGGAATGGTGCCCTCCGGGACATGGGGATTTATACGCATCCCTGCAGGCGGAAAACCTGTTGGATTCCCTCCTGGACCGTGGGATCATCTATGCCTTCATCTCAAACTCGGACAATCTGGGAGCGACCATTCATCAGGGCTTGTTGAAGTATTTCGCTGAATCGGGGAATGCTTTCATGATGGAAGTGGCCCGACGCACACCTTCCGACAAGAAAGGCGGCCACCTGGCCAAACGCATGGCTGACGGACGCCTCATACTTCGAGAATCAGCCCAATGCCCCAAGGAAGACATTCCATCTTTCCAGGACACCGACAGACATCGCTACTTCAATACCAATAACCTTTGGATCCGATTGGATTTGCTGAAGCAGACCTTGGAAAAACAGCAGGGAGTCTTTCCGCTGCCGTTGATCCGGAACAGCAAAACAGTCGACCCTAAAGATCCCGGATCTCAAAAGGTCCTCCAACTGGAGTCCGCTATGGGCGCGGCCATCGCTTGTTTTGACCAGACATGCGCCATTGAGGTCGATCGAAAACGCTTTTCCCCCGTTAAAACGACATCAGATTTGTTAAACCTGCGATCCGATGCCTATGCCATCACCCAAGATCATCGTTTGGTGCTGAGTGAAGAACGCTCCGGCATCCCACCTCTGGTTCAATTGGATACAGATTACTTCAAGACCATTGATGCCTTCGATCAGCGTTTTCGCAATGCGGTTCCTTCTCTAGTTGATTGCGATGCCTTGACCATAAAAGGTCCGGTGACATTTGATGAAGGTGTGATCCTTCGAGGCAAGACACGATTTGAAAACCATTCCGGCAAAGAACAATTAGTGGCTACCGGAATATACGAGAACACTGAAAAGATCTGGGAGTGACCAGGGCACATTCATTCGATCCGGAATCACCTTTCCAAAAAGCGAACGGGCCGCTTTCAAGCGTTGCACTTGAAGCGACCCGTTCTATCGGTGAAACCAACTAAACCAACTAAACCAATCATCCCTGATTGAAAAACCCGCAACAAGGGTAGTTCAGAACCGTCATCTGTCAATAAAGAAGCGGGAAAAAAATAAAGAAAATTGGACAGATTTCCAAAATGTCGCGTTTTCATTACTGATGTCGCATTTTGGTTACTGCTTTTTAAACTATTTTGCCCTGTGCATGTTAGGAAATGTTCATCTTCGAGCACCTGCCGCAAAACATGGCGTTATGCGTATTTAGTCATAGATGAATTACTATAGCTATTTTCATGATGTAATAACAACGAAATCAAGGCATGGTCTCAGCCCATTTCATCGCCATGGAGGCGAAGCCAAGAAAGAAAAAGAAGCCTGCGATATCGGTGATGGTGGTGACAAAGATGCTGGACGCCAAAGCAGGATCAACCTTGAAGAACTTGAGTGTGAAGGGGATCAGGACGCCGGCCAAACCCGCCATCAACTGAGTCAATGCCATGGCCAGGAAAGCAACGACACCAAGGAGGATACTTCCTTTCCAAAGAAAACCCGCAAGCCCCACCACCAATCCGATGGCAAGGCCGTTGGCAAATCCAAGCGCCAGCTCTTTCCATAGGGCACGATAGCCATCCCCTTTATTGAGTTCGCCGAGGGCCATGTCCCGGATGATAACGGTCAGGGTTTGCATCGCCGCATTGCCCCCCTGCCCTGCCACCACCGGCAAAAACACGGCAAGAGCCGTCCAACTCGCTATGGTGGACTCAAACAATCCAACCACCGATGCCGCGGCAAAAGCGGTCAGGAGATTGACGTATAACCAGGGCAAGCGCTTGGGTAATGATTTGCGCCATGGGGTCAATGCCCGCTCCTCACCGGACAAACCCACCATCAACTGCATGTCCTCGGTGGCTTCTTCGCGGGCAATTTCCAACACGTCGCTGGCCTTGACCACCCCGACCACACGGTCGTTTTCATCCAGTACAGGAAGCCCCAGATAGTGGTAATGCGCAAATTGGCGCGAGATTTCTTCCTGATCATCAGTCACTCGAACTGATGCAACATTGGGGCGCATGACTTCGGAAACCTTGCGCTGAGGCGAACTGAATACCAGATCACGAAAACTGACGATGCCTATCAGACGTTGTTGGGGATCCACGACATAAAGGTAGGAAATGTCCTCGGTTTGAAACCGGGCATCGCCCCGCAAGTTGGCCTGACAAGATTCAACCGATTCATCCTGATCCAAAGTGATGAACCGATCACTCATGATTCCGCCCGCGGTGTCCTCTCCATACTGGAGGAGCGCATGGACAGGAATGGAGACGTCATCAGGCAGCGCTTCGAGCACTTGTTGTTGAATGTCTTCGTCCAACTCGGCCATCAAATCGGTGGCGTCGTTGTGCTCCAGTTTTCGGAAGAGTTTAACCAGTTCTGATTCTGAAAACAGGACGATGAGCTCGGATCTGAAGTCTTCTTCCAGTTCAGTGAGCACCTCACCGGAAATGGAAAAAGGAAATTGACGGAGGATCTCCGCAGCCTGCTCAAACGGCATGCGTTGAATGCGATCAGCTATATCGGCAGGATGAAGCTGTTGGAAATCCTGAGTGTAAAGGGTAGCAAGGTTATCCGTCATAACAATTAAGAATGCGTGAATGCTGAAATCCGTTCCAATCAAGCACGTGATTCCTATGAAGTTTAAACCATCCGCCACTGTCGAGCATAAACATTCAGGGAAGGTAGAATCGGGCGACTGCGGCTCGTCGGGAATCTACCTGCAGCCTAAGCCGGGTAGAATCGGGCGACTGCGGGATCCCTGGCGCGTCCCTTATGGTATTCGAAATGCCATCACTCTCCGTTTTGGGAAGCCTGTGGTTTTCTATAACCTCTATTCGTTGCGAAGGCGCACGGAGGTCTTGGGGTTCAAATACGTCAGGGGTTTCCTTTGATTGGCATTTTTGCTCAGGGATGCCACAAGGTGCGGACCGGGACGGTCCGATCTACCTGTTAAAAAAAACCGGTTGGAGAACTTGCGTTCACCAACCGGTTTGAAAGATGTTCTGGATCAGAGGATCAAGCCTTGGCGGCTTCGTAGTTCTGATTGGCGGCGTCCCAGTTAACGACGTTCCACCAGGCCTTGAGGTAATCAGGGCGGCGGTTCTGGTAACGCAGATAATAGGCGTGTTCCCAGACATCACAACCGATCACAATTTTTCCGGATCCGTCCATGACCGGGTTGTCCTGATTCGGTGTGGAAACCACTTCGAGCGCGCCCGAGTTGTTCACAATCAACCAGGCCCAGCCACTACCAAAACGGGTGGCACCGGCAGCTTCAAATTTCTCTTTGAACGCATCGAAGCTTCCGAAGGTGGAAGTGATGGCTTCGCCAAGAGCGCCGGTTGGCTCGCCACCTCCGTTCGGTCCCATGATGGACCAGAACAAGGAATGATTGGCGTGTCCGCCACCGTTGTTGCGAACCGCGCCACGGATGTTTTCCGGAACGGCATCCAGGTTGGCAACCAGGTCCCAAATGTCTTTGGAAGCAAGTGCGTCCTGACCTTCCAAAGCACCATTCAGCTTGGTGATGTAGGTGTTATGATGTTTACCATGATGGATTTCCATGGTCTGAGCGTCGACATGCGGTTCGAGCGCATCGGCGGCGTAAGGCAGATTCGGTAATTCGTAAGCCATAATATTCTTATTTTTTCGTCCTGAGTTTATCCAACCGGCGGCGTTTGGTCCAAGCCCCCGACGGAACCAGAACATAACAACCGATCAGGGCAAAAACAAGTGAAGATCATTTCCCCGGCCTGACGGCAGGTACTTTCCAGTTTTTATGCCAGGTCAGGTTCCAGAGGTTTTCCAATCGAACCAGTTCCACATGATTGTCTGCAAAGGCGGCATTGATGGCGCCCGGAAGCGTGTTTTTGGGATCAAAATTGGTGACCGCCGCCGATCGGTCGGATGCATGCCGTGGGATGGAAAACCGAGCCATGGGCCCCTGGAACTTGTCACCGTCAAAAAGGTTCCGAGCCGGTAAGCTGGTTTCCACAGGCCAGGCATCCACCCAGACGGAATCGGCAAAATAGGGTGTGGTGGAAGGATTGCGGATATCCGTTTCGACTTTGAACATGTTTTTGTCATTGCCATAAGGACTTTTGGTGTAGAAATAACCGTTCAAGGCATAGCTCCCCTGCCACTTGTTGGTGCCGCCGCCGTCCACCAACCAGGCGCGATTAATGGTTCCATGACTGGCGCTGTCCTTACGCAGGGCAACCTCGTTCCGTTCGGGAGCAGTGGGGCAGAATCTCACATCCTTGATCGCAGCATATTTATCCTGCAACTGCGCCAACCACAAATAAGGCCACGATTCATAGTGCACCGGTTTGCCTGTATCACTGATATACATGTAATTCGACAAACTGATCTGCTTCAGATTGCCGACACACTTGATGGCCTGCGCCTTGGCTTTGGCCTTGGACAAGGCTGGCAGCAACATGCCAGCCAGAATGGCAATAATGGCAATCACCACCAACAGCTCGATGAGGGTGAAACCTGTGACATGAGATTTGACGCGTTTGTTGATCAGGACTGTTGTCATAGATATTTAACCTGGAATTTGTATGTGCTTGTTTGTGAGATTTGCAAGACGATTTGAAGGGAGCGCCGAAAACAGAGCCCGTTCAATCATAAAGGCACCGACAATCCCTCAGCTCTAGCCAAATCCTGTTGATTGCGGTCAAAAGTCAAAAAACAAGAAGCTCCAAATTGTAAGGCCGATGCCACATGCAGAATATCAAAACTTCGATACCCCTTCGCCACTGTATGAGTTTGTGAAAGGTTCTTGGCCAAGTTCACTACTTGGGAAAGATTGCATGCCTGAACCATCATCAGTCCATTCTGACGGTCTTGCTCAAACTGAGCCCAATATTGCTCGGCACCACCTGACGGAAGCAATCTTCTAAATTCAGCCAGCCTCAAGGCATTACATAATTCGAATTCATTTAAGGATGAAAGTGTGAGAGCCTGCTCTTGCTTGTGCAACCAATCCAATGCAACTGGTGTATGGACATCCGTCCCATAAATGGCGAACAAAAAACTGGTATCAACACATATCACCATTTACTGCTGGATTCATGAATTAAATCTGCCGACTCCTTGACGGAAAGTATGCGTTCAGAAGTACGGTCGCGTGTTACGGCTGCACTCTTTGACCAGTCGACCTTTCCTGGGGCAGGGTTTGTTTCGGGCACCAATCGGGCAACAGGCTTGCCTCTTTGAGTGATCAAGATTTCTTCGCCAGAAGACAACCAACTCAGCAGACGAGTGTAATGATTGCGCAATTCTCTAACCGATGCTGTCCTCATTGTGCTACTATTTTGTAGCACAATCGCTCCACTGTCAATGATCAGTTGACGCAACCCAAACACGCCGGAATTGACAGATCAAGGTTCTAGCAGAGAAGCTAAGCACGTCGTCCGGCAAGATAACACAGGGAATCATTCGATAGGAAAACATGGGATTAGATCAGATCACGGAACCTTTTTTAGCCAAATCGGCGGGATGGGAGGCAATGAAATCGGCGCGCCAATATCTCAAGTCGGGAGCGGTCCTGGCGGCGGAATGGAAAGCGCCCAGAGCAAGTGGATTGATCCAGGCTGGTTCGTTGCAATATCAGGCGGGCCTGGTGTTTGACTCTGAATTCGACATCGAAAACCTGTGCACTTGTCGTGAGTCCAGGCAATACGGCACCTTGTGCGCTCATTCGGTTGCTATCGCGCTGGCTACCCTGCATCCAGACGCCATTCGTTCCAAAGACACAACAGTCCCCCAGAAGCCATCTGCTCCATCCGGGCAAAGTTCCACCGAAGAACAGCAAGCGCCGGATCCCTGGTTCAAATACGATCCCACATCCAAAACCCATCTCTCGTTGCGATTTGTCCTCGCGCCAAACAGTGTTCGACAAATGCAACCGCAAGCAGTCGCGGTCATGCTGGAAGGTTCGACGGACGGTTCCTTCAAACCACTGAACACTTTTCCACCCAACCGGGCCTATAACCTCACCGAGTCGGATCGGCATTTATTGAAGCTGCTGGAGGATCAGGCAGACGGGAAACCGGTGCCCATGATCCAAATGAAAACTGAGGCGTTCTGCGATTTTCTGAATCTGCTGCAAGGATCGGATCAAATAATGCTCGGACGATCGGAACACATCAAAGTGTCCAATCAAGCCTGGATCCCCCCTATGGAAATCAAGCTCACGGATGAAGGCAGCCTCTCCATCACCTGTGATGGCTCATCCATGCCGCAGGGTTTGTTCATGGGGCAACCGGGCTATGTCTGGGCGGAGAATCACTTTCAACCCATGGGCCTCCCCTCGCCTCTGATGCCGGCTTTCCAGGCTCCGATGACGATTCCCCGCATGCAGGTTCCGTTCATCCTGCATCAACTCGATCTACTACCGGATTCAGAACGGATCCACACACATTTTTCACTGAACGATTTCAAGATTGTTTCAGAAGATCCCGGGATCCAACTCTTCATGGAAGGTGGACTGGCACGCCTCGATGCCAGGTTGAAAGCAGCCTATGGCGATCAGGTCTTCCCACTTTCGCTGCAAACCTCGCCCACCGATTTCTGCGCCCCCGATCCTGCCGATCTCATGCGTTACATCCTGCGCAACCCAGGCGCCGAACAATCGGCCTTGGATGAATTGAAGCGAGCCGGGTTCGTCTCCGATGCCAAGGGAGAACGCTGGCGCTTGAGCGGACAGGATGCGGTGCTGAGCTTTATCGCCGGTTCCTATCAACGTCTGCAAAAGGATTGGAAGGTCACCTTGGAAGAACGACTGGACTGGAGCTTTCAACGCAACATCGAAACCGTCCAACCCGAAGTACGGGTGCATGCGTCCTCGGGCGATTGGTTCGACTTCAAAGTGGACTATCAGACTTCGGGAGGAGGGGCCTTGCCGCAGGATGAAATCCAACGACTCCTTCGTTCCGGTAAATCTTATCGAAAAAATCCGAATGGAAAATTCCTGATGCTGGATACCGAAGCATTGCAGGAATTCAACGAAGTGCTTGTTGATTGCAATCCGCAACAACACCACGGAGAATACCGCGTACGCAAATCGCAATCGGCATTTCTGGAACAAACCGTCCAGGAAAATCGTTGGAACCTGAAACAAGAAGGTTCCAAAGCGGATTCCGGCCCCAACGCCGAAAAGAAACTGCTACAGTCCTTCCACCAAACCATGCCGGATCTCGCGAACGTTTTACGGCCCTACCAATGGAAGGGAGTGATATGGATACACCAGATGTTCGAACGAGGTTTTGCTGGAATCCTCGCGGATGAAATGGGACTTGGCAAAACACTGCAAGTATTGACCTGGATGCAGTGGCGACTCCAGAAGCAAACGGAATCCGGCAGTGCCCATCAAAAAAATCACGCACCATTCCTGGTCATCTGCCCCTCCAGCCTTGTCTTTAACTGGGCAGAAGAGGCCAAACGCTGGACTCCAAACTTGCGGGCACTGACCCTGGAAGGCTCCCAACGAGCCAAACGATTTTCACAGATACTCGAACATGACCTGATCATCACAAGCTACGCCCTCATTCGTCGCGATCTGGAAGTTTACCAAAAGATAACATTCGACGCCGTGGTATTGGACGAAGCCCAACACATCAAAAACCGAGCCACTCAAAACGCCCAATCCGTCAAAGCCATCCGGGCGAATCATCGATTGGTCCTGACGGGAACACCCATGGAAAACTCTGTTCTGGATCTGTGGTCCATCTTTGATTTCCTCATGCCGGGTTATTTGGGATCCGCCAGGGATTTTAAAGAACGATACGAAGTACCCGTCGCCCAGCAATCGGCACAGCCCGTCCTGTCCAGACTCAAACGTCGTGTCGGACCCTTCCTCCTGCGACGCACCAAGAAAGAAGTCCGCCCGGACCTCCCGGATCGAATAGACCAAGTCGCCTACTGCGATCTGACCGGCGAACAACGCGCCCTTTACCAACAAATCATGGAAGGCGGGCGCGCCAAACTCCTCGAAATCGCCGGACAAAAACAACCTTCGGGACAGGCACGCATGATGGTCTTGAGCGCCATCCTGCGCATGCGCCAAATCTGCTGTGATGCACGACTGCTCGATCTGGACCCGGACAAACTGAAAAAACCATCTTCCAAACTCGAACTGTTCGGCGAGTTACTGGATGAAGCCATTGACGGTGGTCATCGCATATTGGTGTTCAGCCAATTCGTCAAAATGCTGAGCATCCTCCGGGAAAAACTGGAAGAAAACGAAGTGGAATACTGCTATCTCGACGGAGGCACGGCAAAACGAGGGCAAGTGGTCCAACGATTCCAGAACTCAACCATTCCGGTATTCCTGATCAGCTTGAAAGCAGGCGGCACCGGTTTGAACCTGACCGGCGCCGACACCGTCATTCACTTCGACCCCTGGTGGAATCCAGCAGTAGAAGCACAAGCCACGGCGCGTGCGCACCGGATCGGCCAAACCCAGACCGTCACCAGCTACAAACTCATTGCCAGGGACACCATCGAAGAAAAAATCCTCCACCTCCAACAACGCAAACAAGCCCAACTCGACGCCATGCTGGAAACCGGCAATATCGAAAACATGGACGGCCTGAGTTGGGAAGACATCGAATCACTGTTTGAATGATTCAGAACTCCTTCATCACGTCCAACACTGCTTTTACCTTGGAAACTTCGTGGGTTCGGATCAGGTCTGTTTTACCCAGCAGGGCCAGGACGGCAAAGAAGGATTCGGCGGTGCGGACTTCTTCTCCGAAGTATTCGAAGGCATGAGGTAGTGCGTGGCAAACGGGCCAGCCCAGTTTTCGGAGGCGGAAGGTGTTCAGGAACATTTCCATTTGATACTTCACCCTGGTGGCGCTGTCCTTGAGGTTGGTGTAATAGAATCCCAGGCCGGGATCGATCAAGATTTTGCGCATCCCCAGGTGATGTGCACGCTGGATTTCGGTTTCAAACCATTTGCACATGGCGTCGATCGGATCTTCATCAAACCGGAGATCGCGAACATTTCGAACATCGTCACCCTGAACATGGCAGATGATGACGGCCGCCTGATACTTTGCACACAGTTCGTAAATACGTTCGGCATGTGCGTGGCCTGTAAAATTGATCACTTCCACCCCGGCTTTCAAGGCACATTCCGCAAGTTCTGCATCATAAGTCTCCAGGGACACGACTCCGTTTTCAGCAAGCACGGTTTCTACGATGGGTCGCAATTGTTGCCATTGTTCTTTGGGGGAAACAACCTTGGCGTGCTCCAAAGTGGATTCCGCGCCAATATCGATCAGGTCGGCCCCTTGTGCCATCAAGGTTCGGGCACGTCGAACGGCTTGATCGGTACTCAAGCAAACACTCTCCCGATACCAAGAATCCGCAGACAAATTGACCACGCCCATGACCGCCGGTGTGCGAGGAAAGTGAGGAAGGTTTTTCCCGAGCTGGAACTCTGTCACTTCAGCATCCAGAGCGTCGCGATGCTGGTGAGCGAGCTTGGATAAATATTCGAGTGTCAGCATGGTTGTGTCATTTCAAAAATCCCCTTCAGTCAAACATCACCAATCCACTGCCGCGGACATTTTGGTGCCGAATTTGTTGTGATAAAAGACCTGTTTGTGGGCGCGTCCGTATTCGTGGACCAGTTTGGTGATTTTGACGTCGAAACAGCAATATTCGGCAATTTTGAGGAATTCTTTCTGTTTGAACCATTCGATGGCCTGCAAACCTTCCGCGGTTTTCTCACTGCCCAGGGTGGCGGTTGCCACAGCGTCCAGTGAGATGCGATGGTTGAGAATTTTCTGCAGATCGATCATCAGGTCCAAGCTCGGTGCCTGGGACAAATCCAGGATGGTGTAACCGTGCAGGACCTCGTAATCAAATCGCAAATGATTGAATCCGATCACCAAATCGGCCTTCATGATTTCATCGATCAACTCGTTGACACGGCTTTCCTCGTAGATCTCATAAGTACCGCGTGCGGTACTGTAGGTCACCCCCACGCTCATCCCCATGTCGCGGATTTTGTCCCAGCCCCCGACCTCGGCGGCGGACTTTTGGGTTTCCAGATCAAAGTATATGATATTCTTTTCGGCCATGTTGTTCCGGGAAATTTGACTTGCTGATCCCCCGGAGGTGCGTCAGGTTATGCCCGATGTTCCTGAAGCCTGTTCGCGTCAACATCGCGTGGAGGCTTCATGAAGGATCAACTATTTAGGACAACGTTAACAAACAGAGGATTCATCGAACAACCATGAAAAAAATTGTATTCGCATTGGCACTGTCACTCATCACCCTGACCGGCTTGGCTCAGGGTGCACTTCCAAAAACCAAGGCTCCCGAAGGTGCTCGTTCCTATATTATCAGCCCTGCTGATGGTGAGACGGTTGGCACGTCTGTCAAGGTTCAGTTCGGTCTGACCGGCATGGGCGTTGCCCCGGCAGGAGTGAAGTTGCCCAACACAGGCCACCATCATCTCCTGATCGATTTGGAAGAAAAAGTGGACATGAACATACCATTGCCTGCTACTGACCAAATCAAACACTTTGGCGGCGGCCAAACAGAAACGGTCATCAAACTCAGCCCGGGTAAACACACCCTGCAGATCATTCTCGGCGACCACCTGCATATTCCACACGACAAACCGGTGATCTCCAAAAAAATCACCATTTACGTGGCCGAATAACACTTTGACTGAAATTAGAAAATTCACCAAAAGGACGCCTTCACAAGGCGTCCTTTTTCTTTTAGTCTCCGCCCCATGAACATGGATTTAGGAGAGATCAGAAATGCATCAGGTGAGCGTCTTGACCACACACTTCACCCGGGCTCGGAAGACTGCCGCCAAGTGGTTGTTATCGGTCACGGCGTGACCGGCAACAAGGATCGGCCGCTCGTCATTGCGCTCGCTGAGACTTTGGCGGCCAACGGCATCCATGCACTTCGGTTTTCATTTTCGGGCAATGGCAATTCGGAGGGGCGTTTTGTGGATTCCTGCGTTTCCAAAGAAGTGGAAGATCTGGGGAGCGTGTTGGACGCGTTGGAAGATTGTGATATAGCCTATGCCGGTCATAGCATGGGCGCAGCCGTCGGGGTATTGAAAGCCTCCAAAGACAAGCGCATTCAAAAACTGATTTCACTCGCCGGCATGGTGCACACCAAAGCGTTTGCCGAGCGTGAATTTGGGGAAGAAACTCCTGACGAAGGTCTCATGTGGGAGAAACCGGAATGCCCCCTCTCTTCGACTTACATGAATGGTATGGCAGCGATTGGTTCAGTCCAAAACCTGGCTGCATCCATTCAAGTGCCGTGGCTGTTGGTTCATGGAACGGAAGATGATGTGGTCCCTCTACAGGATTCTTTGGACATTCAAGCCAATCAGAAGGTTGAGCTGTTCCAGATAGAAGGAGCCGATCACGTCTTTGAAGGAAATTCCACCCAGCGCATGGCCGAAAAGGTGACACAATGGGTGAAAGGCTGATTCAGTCCCCCTCTGCTCCGACACCTTAATAAGGTTGAAAATCTGCGTGACTCAAGGTGCGAACTGCCATGGATTCCCTCAGCCATGGCACCGGGCTTCCGGGGATATGCACCAGAGGCTGGACACTGGAGGAGGTTTGAACGGACTGGAAAGCTTGTTCCAGTGTTGTCTCCGGAGAAGATACTGGATCGTTTTCCTGGGCCAGATTTCCCATGATGCCCAATGTACTCATCTGGAGTCCTGCATTTCCAATGACTCGAGTGGGGGCTTCCGCTTCAAAATGTTCTCCATAATGCCAGCCTACCCAAAGGAGAGCCATCACCACCCCGCCGTAAGCGGTGGTCAGGATGGGATTCAGCTCCAGGGCATGCGTCCATCGCTTGAACCAAGGTTCCTGAGCCCGCATCTGTTCGGCTTCAAGTTGTGAAATGATTTTAGAGGTAAGCAACTCGGCATGTCCGGGAGGTGGACATTCGAATCGCTTGAGGGCAATCAGTTTTTCGATCCTTGAAGATGCTGGTTGCTGGGGGTCATTCATGGTTTAAAAAATTAATTCAGGTATTCAGACAGATGCGCTTGCAGTTGCTGCCTGGCGTAAAAAAGTCGGGAGCGAACGGTGCCGGTGTTGCAGTCCATTATTTTGCCGATTTCTTCGTGGGACATGCCCTGAATGTCGTGCAGGGTCACCGTCAATCTATGAGTTTCCGACAATTTAAGGAGTGCTTCGTTCAGCTTTTCCTGCAGTTCATTGAGACGCACGTCACGCCTGGGAGTTTTATCCGAAATGAACATGAGGAGATCGGCATCTTTTTCCACCTGCATGTCCATGTCATTCAAACTCATATGGAAGGATCGCCGGTTCCTTTGTTTCAGGAAATTGATCGTGCGATTGACGGCAATACGGTAGACCCACGTGTAGAATGAGGAGTCACCTTTGAACCGTTTCAAGGCTTTGTAGGCCTTGATGAAACTTTCCTGAGTCAGGTCATCGGCATCCTCATGATTCGAGGTCATGTGATAAACCGTGGCATAAACACGCTGCTGATAACGACGAACCAGTTCATCGAAAGCACGCAAGTCGCCCTCTTGCGAGGAGCGCACCAATACGACGTCTTCCACTTCCGACAAAGCATCGGGAACGGCAGGCTGCGGATCGCGGACCGTTGGCTTATCCGCGCAGCGTTGTTTGATCAAAGTTTTCAGAAAGCAATCCTCGTACTAGTAACTCAATTTGGCAATCTGGTGTGAAAGGTAGGCCAAAAGCTGCTCCAAAGCTTGATTCCGGCCGGTGCCCCCAACCACACTCAAAGCTGTATTTGCTTGACTTACATAATCTTGCATCACCTCATTACTATCTTCCAAGGTCTGGAATCGCTTTAACAATTCCATCAACCATTGCATTTGACCACCATTCCACTGAAAAAGTTTAGATTTAATTTCATTTTTTTCAGCGGCGGGCACTTTTTCGAGTAATTGGAGGACCGGAAGCGTCAATTTACCAGTCGCCAAGTCGGTCCCTAAGGATTTTCCAACCTGGGCTTCATCGCCAAAGATATCCAGGCAATCGTCGTAAATCTGGTAAGCAATCCCCAGAGAAAAGCCATATTCCCGGAGTCCGTTCAACGCCTCCTCCTGGAGCCCTGAAATCAGGCCTCCCAATTCACAGCTCAAAGCGAAAAGTTCCGCCGTTTTGAGTTTCAAAGTGTGGAGGTATTGTTCGCGATCCAGCAAATTCTTCCTAAACCTGAGGGTCTGGATGATTTCCCCCGTACACACATTGCGTGTCGCACGAGCGACCAGGCGGCAGACCTGGGTCGTTGGGAAATCGGAAGCCAATTCCAAAGCGCGGGCAAACAGGCAATCTCCCAGCAAAACGGAAACCTCATTACCGGAACGGGCACACAATGTGGGGCGCCGACGCCGCACGGATGCTTCATCCATGATGTCATCGTGGACGAGAGTTGCCAGGTGAACCATTTCCACAATCACAGCAGCTTTGACCAACGAAGCATCAAATCCTTCAGCCGCGTTGCCCGCGCATCCTACCAGGGATGGGCGCAGTTGTTTTCCCTGGTTGGTAAGGGCGTATTCAGCGTAAGAGGCAATCTCGGGTTCAAATGCCGAAACCTGCTCGCGGAGTTGATCTCCAACGGCACGCAAAAAGGGTTCCATAGGCCTCAGGAATGTCTGCCAATCGGCTCCCGAGGCCTTCAAAATGGCCACATCTTTTTCAGCGGCAACCGGATTGACTCCTGACACCAACATTAGGACCTCACTTTAAGCCCTGGCAGAAACCAAGTCAAACCGTTAAGAATGAAATGCTGACCGTCAACTGCCATTATTCGCAGTGGCTGAACCCGGCATCATTCTCTCAATGCTCAGACTGTTGAAGGTGGCGGCCAGGGCAATGTCACTCGGAAACAGCCCGTTTCAAGGCTTCTCTGAGCTGTTCGATCTGCACCGGTTTTAACAGAAAATCATTCATTCCCACTTCGGCAGCCTTGGCTTTTTCATGAGACGACGCCCCTGCCGTCAAAGCAATGACATAGGGACGTTTCCCGTCACGGTCACGACGATCCACGAGGTGTTTGGTTGTTTCAAAACCATCCATTCCAGGCATGTGCAAATCCATCAAAACAGCATCGAAGTGCTGTTGCGCATAAGCATCGAGTGCCTCATTGCCATCATGAACAATCACGCATTCGCAACCCAACTTCGCAAGGTAAAGCCGGGCAAGCTTGCAGTTGATAGGATGATCTTCCGCCACCAGCACTTTGAGTCCCATCAGGGGATCCTCAGAAAGTTTAGGAGACAACGACTTGGGCGCTTTGACGGACGATTGAGCGGACACGTTCAATTTACCTGCCTGCCGGATAAGTTGTTCAAAGAAAAACGGTTTTGGAAGACTCTGTGTCGTTGAAGACATTCTTTTGGCTGGATGATCAAACGTCCCGATCAGTGGTAATTCCCCATCACCATACTGTTCTTTGCATGTGGAAAGAAATGACTGCCACTTTTCCTCCTGATCCATGACCTGCTGGTCCACCACCCACAAGACGGGTCCATTCCGGGTCGCAAAAGCTTCTTCGGTCAAGGCATCCAGAGAATCAAAACATGCTCCACTGATTCCATAAGCGTCCAGGCAGGCCTTCATCCAAAATCTGGCGGGCTCATAGGAATTAACGTAGTGAATTCTCCTGTCGAACGTCCGTAGAAGCTCCGCCGGAGATTCCTGTGCTTCCTGATCCGCGGGTTGTGCGACAGGCAATGGCAGGTACACCGTAAAAGTGGATCCGGCACCCAAAGCACTTTGAACATGAATCTCCCCGCCCATGGCCTCCGTCAGGCGTTTGCAAATGGCAAGACCAAGGCCAGTTCCGGAATAACGGCGACTTGCTGAGTAATCGGCTTGATAAAAGGCCTCAAACAGGTTGTTCTGTTGCTCCTCTGTGATACCAATCCCGGTATCTTTGATGACCATTTCAATACCCTCCGTTTGGTCAGCTTCAACTTTCTTGGGATTGATTTCGATGGATACGTGGCCGGCATCGGTGAATTTGACCGCATTGCTGACGAGGTTGGTAATGATCCGGCGGACTTTCCCGATATCTCCCAAGTAGTAGGATGGCAAATTGGGATGCAATACAGGAAGCAGGTGAATTCCCTGATGATTGCATTGGTTACGCATCAGATCCACCACTTGTTCAAGGCACTGCCTTAACTGGAACGGCCGGCAAACCAAATCGATCTTACCAGCTTCGATTCTGGAATAATTCAGGATATCCCCAATGATCAACAAGAGGCTCTGTCCGCAATCATTGATGGCGGCGACACTCTGCCGCTGAGTAGGGGACAAAGATTCCTCCTCCAGCATGGAAGACATGCCAATAATCGCACTGAGGGGAGTGCGCAGCTCATGGCTCATGACTCCAAGAAAGTCATTCTTGGCGGCATTGGCGTGTTCGGCCTGATCTTTGAGCATCTGAGCCTGCTCAAGGGCGGAACTCAGTTGCTTGTTTAATTGCTCAGCACGATCGCGCTCACGAATGATTTCCGCTTCATTCTTTCTCTGCTCACGCAAATCACGTATGTAAACAGCCAGAAGGTGCTCTTCTTCATTTTGAATGGGAACAGCTGTGAACTCGACAGGTACTTCCCCCTGCAGGTCGTGGTTCAGCACACAGTTCCATCTCACAAAATGGTTCGCACCAACGATGATTTCATCGCGGATGCGTTCCAGTGTGAACCCCGGCTGATCCTCCGATTCGGAGGCGAACTGTTGCTGGAAAAGATTGGGGGGATGGTCCCGGCCCTCGACAAACAGCATATTTGCGGCAGGATTTGCAAATCGAATTTCACCGTTCAAATCGGTGATCAGGATGGAATCCATGGACGCTTTGACGATGGCCTCGGTCTGGTTTTGGATGGAAGTGATGGTATTCAGGGCAACTTCAAGGCGTCCCTGCAAACGTTTCATACCAACCACAAAAGCAGACAAACCCACAAACACATTGGATACCATCCCCAGATAAAACAACAGCATTGAGAAGTCCTGATCCAAACCACCGTATTGAGATCCGGCATTGAACAACAATTGAGAAAGCAGGATGCACCCGAACAGTAGCTGGAATGATTTCCATGATATCCATCGACTCCAATACAAGGCCCAGGCCGGTGCCAGATTGAAGAACAAGGGAATGAGAATGGCAATTTGGGCAACGAGAATTTGTGGAGCTCCCAACACTGCCGGAACGATAACAGCAACGCAATAACCCACAAACACGGCAGGGATACACCATTTATGGGATTTGGAGGTATCCAGACTGAGCACCGCCGACCACAGCATCAGCCCTTTGAGCGTGTAGAATTCAAACAGCAAGGTAAAGGTCAACGGACGCCAGGCCTCGATTTCCAAAAAAAACAAAGTAATGGTTGCCAGACATTCAAAAACAAAAGCCCACCCGCAACGCTTGTAAAAGCACTCTCGCAGTTGCCCGTGAAAGACCATGAACCCCCAGACGAGGACCAGATCAAGAAGCAAAATAAAACCTACAGCAAGATAGGACATGTGTGTTTCATGCAGCTGTCGGATTCATCATTCCCACCCCTGAGAATTTCACCGACCAAATGTTTGACTTCACAACGATTGAAACGACGCGTTCAGCCATATGACAGAATGTCTTTGTAAGGTCGGGGTATTATGAAGGATCCGCGAAATTCAATCAAGACATCTTAGAGAACACATTAGGACTGCCGGCGAGGTTTGACCAACTGTTCCAACTACTCAAATTGAATGGGTTTCATCAAAAAATCCGTCATGCCACAGCTTTTGGCCAACTCCCGATCCTGCAACGAAGCCGCAGCAGTGAGAGGCACCAGCAAGGGCTGATCAGCATCGTCATATTTCTGCCGAATGCGTCGCGCTGTTTCAAAACCGTCCATGACCGGCATATGAAGATCCAACAAAACAACATCAAATGATTCGCGTTCCATACACTCAAGGGCTTCCCCTCCATGATTGGCCGTAACGATTCGACAATTGAGTTTGCCCAGCAAAATAACCGCCAATTTCCTGTTGATGGGATGGTCCTCCACCACCAGAACAGAGCATCCGTCGGATGCGTTTTGATTTGCCTCCTCATCGGCAACCCCGGATGATTGAGCAGGCAGAACTGTCGGTTGGCTCGCAGGCTTTAGAAGGACCCGGTCCAACTTCATGATCATTCGACGTGGAGTGGTAGGACGACGAATGATCGCATCCACTTGGACTTGTGATTGAAATCGGCTACTGCTTCGAATCATCAACTTGCAGTTTTTCCCTGAAGCTTGAATGCGATCCCGAAGCCGATCCAGGGAATGTTCCAAGGTAACCCCTACCAATGAATCTTCATCCAAAAGAATGATTCCCGGCCAATCCTGATCCTGCAAACGAGCAAATTCATCAATCGCATCCTGAGGGGAAGAAAAAGTCCGTGGCTTCATCTGAACGGCCTCAAAAGATTCCTCCACCCACTTCCCGAAAGCTTCGTGCTGATGAATCACCCAAACGTTTAAATCTTTCAAGCGCGTAAAAGCGGAAAAGTGAGTGGCAGGTTCGTCTCCTGACGGGCGTTTCAAGGGCCAATGAATCGTGAACGATGTCCCCCCGCCCGGGCTGCTTTGACAAGCAATATCCCCCCCCATGGCAAGCATCAACCTTTTTGATATGGCCAAGCCCAACCCTGCTCCTCCAAATTGGCTTGTGGACGAAGTGTCTGCCTGAAAGAAAGGCGTATACAATCGCCCCATGTCTTCAGGAGCAATGCCGGGTCCAGTGTCTTGCACGCAACATTCCAACCGAGCGGTGTCCTGAGATTTTGGACCTGAAACAAGCTTGATCGACACAGCTATGTGCCCCTTGTCCGTAAACTTGATGGCATTGTTGAGGAGGTTGATGAGCACTTGACGGAGTTTGGGTTCGTCTCCGGTGACCAGAGTGGGCACATTCGAGTGCACAGAAGGAAGCACCTCAAGTCCTTTGCGGTTGGCCTGGCCTCCCATAAGCTCCACAACCTGATCCATGAATCTGAAAACCGAAAAAGATTTTTCATCCACAGGAATCTTCCCGGATTCGAATCTTGAAAAATCTAAAATCTGCTCCACCAGCACCAACAAATCCTTGCCACTGTCCTCGATGGCCCAGGCAAACTCCTGTTGTTCATCATTCAACGGACTGGACTTCAGAACCGAGGCCATGCCAATGATACCGCTGATGGGAGTCCTCAATTCATGACTCATGATCCCCAGAAACTCATCCTTGGCTCGTCCCGCAATTTCGGCTTTGTCCAATGCGGATTTCAATCGAAGGTTCAGATGGTCCGACTCGGATTTCGCTTGAAGGAGCCTGGACTCGTATTCCTCCCTGGCCCTGCCCAAAGCCACCATAAAACCAACCGCCCCCAGGGAAAGATTTGCCATGCAGTAGAGGCAAAAGAAAATCCCTCCCCATTCACCATTATAAGTGATCAGGGAAATGGTGAACAGAAAGGCCACTTTGGAAAAAAGCATGAACCCCAACATGAACATGGGGCTGACCGTATGAATGCCCCGACGTCTTCGGAAACATTCCACCGCGGGAACATGCACCGCAATATACCAGACACTGGTCGCAAAAAATAAAAAGTGACTATCAGGTGGAGCCAACCAAACACACCCCAGACTGAATACAAGGAAAGCAATGGACAACTTCCAGGCCCACCCACGCACCGGAGGTTCCCCATTGATCGCGCGAAATGTGTTCCAGTAAAAGGGCCCCTTGATGATGTTCACGATGCCCAACAAAATGTATAAGACCGACCAACCGGTCCCCAGGAAGAGGATCACAATGAACGAGAGCGTTTCAGCTAGGAAAATGTTCCACATCTCCCGCGCAAAGGCGTCCTGGTAACGCTGGTGGAGTTTGCGAAAACTCCCCGCCAGGAAAGCGCTCATGATCAGAAAAAAGATGATGATTAACGCGCCCAAACTAACATCTCCCAGATTGGTATTTGCCGAAGGTCATCCGGTTTCAGTTTATCTCCGAGTCATCGCGAAGCGGAACACAAGCAACTTCATGCCCTAAATCCCACTCAGGATCAACGTTTTTCATAGCAAACAAGCCTCCGTTCGGCGAACTGAATGGTATCAATAATAGATTTGTAATGAAGCTCGCTTCATGATGGCATACCGGCATGCATCGCTCACTATTCTGTCTCATCCTGATCACCACCTGGGCACTCAACCTGCCCGCCCAACAAAATTGGCCCGCCTTCAGAGGTGCGGACTCGCGTGGCATTTCGACGGATGAAACACTTCCCATGCGCTGGAGTGAAACGGAAAACGTCGTGTGGAGTCGCCCCATTCTCGGCAGAGGCTGGGCTTCACCCGTTGTCTGGGACGATCACGTTTACATGGTCACCGTCATCAGCGAAGGTGAAGTGGAAGCGCCCAAAAAAGGACTCTATTTTGGTGGGGAAAGACCGGAACCATCCAAAGACCGCCAACGTTGGAATGTCATGGCGATCCAAACCGACACCGGCAAAACAGCATGGGAAACCACCCTGCACCAGGCCCCGCCCAATTCCAGTATCCATGTAAAAAACACCTACGCTTCCGAAACACCCACAACAGACGGGGAACATATCTATGTCTATTTCGGCTACATGGGACTTTATTGCCTGGATTTACAAGGAACGGTCGTTTGGAAACATGAATGGGAACCCCGCAAAACGCGTTATGGATGGGGCACCTCCAGTTCGCCCATTCTCCACGAAGACAAGGTCATCATCGTCAACGACAACATGGAAGACTCGTGGATGGCGGCTTACGACAAGAAAACCGGCAAGGAAGTTTGGAAGAATCAACGCGACGAACCCTCCAACTTTTCAACACCCTATATCTGGAACAACAGCCAACGCACGGAGATCATCACGACCGGTGTGAACAAAACCCGCTCTTATGATCTGACCGGCAGAGAATTGTGGAGCTTCAAGGGAATGTCCACCATTTGCATTCCCACACCCTTTGCGGACGGTGACCGGCTTTTTCTGGCGGCCGGTTATGTTGGAGACAAGGAAAAACCCAATAAGCCGGTGTATGTGGTGACTCCTGGAGCTTCAGGCGACATATCCCTGGATGCAGGACAATTCTCAAGCGAACACATCTCCTGGATGCAAGCTGAGTCGTCCCCTTACAACCCTTCGCCGATCCTCTATCAAAACCGGTTTTTTGTGTTGTGGGATTTTGGATTCTTCAGTTGCCGGAACGCGACCACCGGCGCGGAGATTTACGAAAAGCAACGCTTTAAACCAAGAGGTCGCGTCGGATTCACCGCTTCACCCTGGGCTTATCGCGACCATATCTTTTGCCTGAGCGAAGATGGCGACACTTATGTGATCAAGGCAGGCGATCAATTTGAAATCTCGCACACCAATTCATTGAACGAAATGTGCATGGCGACACCGGCCATGGCCAATGGCCGACTTTACATCCGAACGCTCAACAAGCTCTACTGCATCAGTGAATCCTTGAACGAACTCTGACACCACGGTTTAACGGACGGCGGCTTGTTGAGGCGCTGCCTTGAAGGCATAGACCAACCCCAAATCAGTGCTGACGTAGAGATGTCCCCGGATGGAAGCAAGCCCCAGCGCCCGGCCTTCCACCGCGCCGCTCCATAACAACTTGCCGGCCTGGGCATCGAAAGCCCCGACCCGGTTGCGGCCTCCGGTGAACAACACGTCACCGGATAGAACCAGGCTAAAAGGAAAGTCGCAGGGCTGCTTCCACAGCATGCACTCCTTCATTTCCTCGGTGATCCCGTCCAGATCCCTCGCCAACGACACCAGATCCTCGCGGATGGATTTCATGTCGCTTTCATGGTCGGTGTCCTTGTCCGCCTGCAATTTTTTAAGGCGATCATTCAACTGATTACGAAACTGGTATAGATCGCGTCGTTTGGTGGCCAGATCCATGTAGCGGTGACGATCGATCGCCTGCAAATCCGTGTCGGAATGCAGATAGGAACGCCCTCGATAAACAATCATGTGATTTCCCTGAAAGGTCGCCAATTGATCTTTGGAGCCACCTTCCACCAAACGCAATTCCCCGGTCTTTCCGGGACCAAATACCAAAGCGTCATCCGTCAACAGCGCATAACTCCCCCCCTGCCCCTCCAACACGCGTTCGCGTTTCCCATTCGCGATGTCCAGCACGACCGGATTGTTTCTACCGGTGGGCACATATAAACGAGAGGAAGAAGACACCAGATACCCCTGAGCCGGCAAATCGGTTTGCTCCGTTTTCCACAACACATTGCCTTTTTCAATATCCAGGGAACAAACGAAAACGCCTTCCGAAGGAAACATCCCCACCCCGGCATAAGCAACACCGTCCTGAATAACCACTCCCGTTCGAGCGGGCCAGGCGGAGATCAATCGTCCATTGCCCGGAATCCGGTAATCACGCGGACCCGGACGAACTTTCCAGACCAACTCCCCATCGGATGCTCTCAGTTTATAAATGAAACCGTCGTCCGAACCGACGTAGAGAAATCCGTCATGCAAGGTCGGAGCCAGCCGAACCGGCCCTTCGGTGTAATACACCCATTGCACCTTGCCATCATCGGCGTTCAGGCAAAACACTTTGTCCTCCGAAGAAGATCCGAAATAAACCGCGTCACCAGCGCCCACCACGTGAAAGGCATGATCAAAATCCTGACGGTTCTTCAGATCATACACCTTGTTCCAGCCATCCCACTTCGCTTCCCCCTGCCAGGCCGGACGAGGGGGTTGTTTGGGCTTGAACACCCAGGCCAGATCCAACGGCGGTTGAACAGTGTGTTCCTGAATGCCGCTTCGGGCATTGTCCCCCCGATAGGTGGGCCAGTCGCCCGACGCCGCTGACGCCTTCAGCAGGCATCCAAGAAAACAGGCACAACAGAGTGTCACTAAAGTTTCACGAAATATGGAATGGATCTTCATAGAGAAAAATGGGTGTCGATTGGATTGCATGAATGGGGGATATCAAGCGTCAGATGCATCATCGGAACTGGAAAGCAGTCTTCCGTTTTTAAGCGAAATGGTTCGAGTGGCGAAAGAGGAAGCGGCATCGCCGTGCGTCACAAAAACGACGGTCCCTCCCTGTTCCTGAAATTTCTTTAGATGGCGACATACTTCGAGCGCGTTTTCAGGATCCAGATTTCCGGTGGGTTCATCCGCCAGGATCACATCCGGATTCGGCATCATCGCACGTGCCAATGCAGCGCGTTGTTTTTCGCCCGCGCTGAGCTGATGAGGAAAATGCTCCAGCCGATCTCCCAGGCCCAACTCCCTTAAGAGGGATTTTGAACGTTGAACAGATTCCGTGGCGGATGGGTTTTCCACCGCTGTCAGGGCGTTGTCAAGCACGCTCAAATAAGGGATCAGATGAAACATCTGAAAGACGAAACCGATGGAGCGGGCCCGGATACGGGCACGTTCGTTCTGGGGCAGATCATAGAGACTTTTTCCATCAAACATCACTCTGCCTTCTGTCGGATGCAACATGGCCCCGAGAGCCAGCAGCATGGTGGTTTTACCGCTGCCACTGTGTCCCTTGATGACCAAAAAATCGCCGCGATCGACCTTCAAGTCAACCCGATCCAAACTCCGAACCGTCCCCTTGCCGGAGCGGTAATGCTTGCTCAATGATTCACAAATCAGCATGTCTATTACGATTCTCTAAGTGTGTCGGCCGGATCCTGAACAACCGCCATCATGGCTGGAATAAACGCCGCAGCTCCCGCCAAAACGGGCGTGGCGATGATCGACCATAAAAGATAGGACCACTCGGTTTGAATGGCTTTTGCCGTTACTTGAAAAATGCCCGGGCCCACATTCACAGCCAGCACATTCCCAATCCAAAACCCAATCAATCCCCCCAACAATCCGAGCAAAACGGCCTTGCCCAGGAACATCCCCCCCAGACTTATCCCCCCCTTGCCCAAAGCACGCCATACCCCGATTTCAGACCGCCGTTCCCTGACGTTCAACATGGAAAGCACCGCGACCCATACCGCTCCAACCGTCATCAGAAACGGACTCAGGAAAGCAAATTTCTTTTGCACCATCTGGCGCTGCCGTGCGCGCGCATCCGCCTGTACCCGATCCTGAATCACCTTGGCATCAGGAAGCATTTTCTCCAGCTCCGCACGCAGGATACTCGCAGGATCCTGATCCGAAGTCAGGCACAGACAGTCGATGGCCTTGATTTCATTGATCCGTCCCTCCATACCCGTCAAGGCCTGAACATCCTTCAGCGAACCGTAAACAAAAACATCCTCTTCGGTCCCGTATTCAACCATGACCCGTTCCACGTTGAAATCCCGTCCCGAAACGGTCAACGTATCCCCGGCCTTCAACCCGAGGCGCAATCCCACCTGATGTCCGACGTGAAGGTTTCCCGGCTCAATGGAAAACCCCATGGGTCGCTTCTTCTTATCCGGTGACGTCACGGTCGGAGCCACACCAACCAGCACCACCTCACGATCTTGAATGGTGATTTTCTGGCGCAAGGAAGCCATCAAATGATTGAAGGTCATGAACACTCCGTCGGCGCTGGCAAGTTTATCGACCGATGCTTCCGGCATGGTATGATCGGAAAACCCCTGGAACCAATAAGCATCCATATCCGTTTCCCTGGGGAGGATGCGCAGGTTGAATCCCAGATCACGCGCCACGCGGGTTGTTTCTTTGGTCGCAGCTTTCTCAGTGGTGAAATAAGCAGTCGCCAATGCCGAGACCGACACCAGCCCACTCAACATCAGGAGAGCATGCCCTTTTCTAAAAAGTAATTCCCTGATGATCAATCGAAGCATGGTGTCTCCTTATCCACGTCTGCGCCCAAACATCAATACCCCGATCCCCCCCAGAAAAGCCAAAATGCAAAATCCGGCGAGAATAACAACGACTCGTCGCATGGCACTTGGATGTGCCTGTGCTTGTGCGTTCACCGGAGTTGAAACAGAAGCGGTCGCCCCGGAATCAGAAGCTTCCGAGGCAAGTTCATCCTCAACCCCATTGTTCGACGCGGCATCCGGGGCATCCTGAAGATCGGAGACATTTTCTGAAGCCATTGCGGACTCAGCCGGTGTATCGATAGGGTGATCGGAAATGGAAGGTTCCTCATCACCTCCCACATCAAGCACTTCTTCGCTGTAGCCGAGCAGCAGCATGTCCAGCTCCGCCCCAATGGTATCCGTTGCCTCACCCGTCACTGGATTCTTACCCCGGGCCAAAATGCGACTGATCTCGGCTTTGACCAATGGGTTTTCGGGATCAAATCCCAAAGCCTTGTAAGCTGCCTGTTCACGATCCGGCCCCCAACGGACAGGCATCATGGGGCCCTGCATCCAGGACCGGTCCAGGTCACATTCACAATCCTGACCCGCCACTGCCAGTATTTCCTGCAATCGGGTCGCGGTCACTTCATCAGCTTTCAAAACGGGTCCCAACCTGCGTCCTCGACCAAGAACAACGGCAGCCTGAGGAGCATCGGCAGATTTCCAGTCCATCTGCAAACTCCACAATAAGGGAGTTTCCTGTGACACACGATCCGCGGCAACCACGACCACCTGAGGCGGCACATCAACGGGTTTGGGCATGCCTGGAATCAGTTTGGCAATGGATGCGGCGGCGGACTCGGCCGCCAGATGGACACGCTGGTTCTCGCGGGCATCGGCGCCTTCCACCACCAACACGACCGCATAAGCCTCCAGCAATTGTTCCTCCATTGCGCGCCGGGTCGGACTTTGAACCATCGTCTCAAGCCAGGACCACAAATCGGCATCCTCCAATGCCGATAAGGAACCCGGTGAACTCAAAGGCAATGAGGGATAACCCTCCCGATAAAGACAGAATGCCGGTGATTCCAGCGAATCTCCCGCGTGTTCGAATGCAGGATGTGTGGAGGAAGTTTCAGCTGTGATCCAGGAAAGTCGAATATTTGAGTCCAAAAAAACGGCATTGGCGACCGGACGTAAACGGGCCTTAACCGAATCCATGTCGGACGAAGGGACCATGGTGATGAAATCAAAGGATTCGCGGGACAAATCCACGAACGCAACATCGCGGACCGAGTATTTACAAGCCAACAAGGACACGGATGCCAGCCCGGCCCAAAGACCAAACAGACGGGCAACCCGTTTTCCCACGCGGGCCCACCAAGCCGGAACAGTAATCATAGGGGACATCGTTAGCATATCTTGCGGGTCGGATCAATCTGTCTATTGCAGGTAAATTCCATTTATGAATGAACCCCACACACGGTGCATTCGGGGTCTCGCCGGATTTTATAACGGCGAAATGTGACATTTTGGAGATCATAGGATAACAATTCGTTGAACAAAGGTCGCCCTATGCCGGACAGCACCTTGATTGTTTCCATGGCTGCCATGGACCCCAGACTCCCCGAAACCGCTCCAAACACAGGAAACCGCCGCGTCCATGTTGTGGACTGTTGGGGATACAAGCATTTCAAGCAAGGGGTCTTACCTGGCTGAAAAACCGTCATGTGCGCTTCCAAAGAATAAACAGCACATTCAACCATCGGCTTGTCGTACCGAACAGATGCGGCATTCAAAGCGTAACGTTCTTCAAACAGAGGAGCGGCATCCACCACCAGGTCGGATGCTTCCACGAGAGAAGCCGCATTTTGATCGGAGATGTTTTCATGCACGGCCTGGATTTCCAGATCCGGATTCAATTCCTTTAATCTTCGTTCAATGGAATCCATACGGGAATGCCCGATGCCATCCCGCGTCATGAGCAACTGGCGATTCAAATCACTGGGTTTGATCTTCCCCCCATGAGCCAGGATCAGTTTACCGACTCCGGCGGCAGCCAACTCATAGGCCACCACCCCTCCCAAGCCTCCGCAACGACTGATCAGGACGGTGGATTGCTTGAGTTTTTCCTGTCCTTCCAGGCCAAAACCCTCCACGTCGTATTGCCAACTGTAGATTTCCTGCTCCAACTCGCTCAGGTGCTTCCTTGTCGCATCTGCCATGGGCCCATCATCTCATCTCGGGTTGGAGGGACAATCCTGTTTTCTAAAAAGATTGAGCCGTGCCGCCATTCAGTTCATGCTGGTCTCGTTATGGCATTAATCAGAGTGACAGGCAAACCACAGGTATCCGGGGAAAAACTCTCTCCCCGCGACATCATCCTGAACACCAGCCACGTAATCTACATCACACCGGATCACAACGCTTCCGAGAAATGCGTCGTCCACATGCAGGGAGAGGACGTGTTGCTGGTGGACATGCCCTTCGAAGACATGTGGATGCTCATTCAGCGCGAAACCTAATCCCATGCGCATCATCGGAGGCATTGCAGCAGGACGCATCTTGCACGTCCCCAAAGGACTGGGTGTCAGGCCCACGCCGGACCTGGTCAAGCAGGCGATTTTCAATAGTTTGGGCGGCCGCATTCTGGATGCGCGTGTGCTGGATTTGTTCAGTGGCAGCGGGGCGCTCGGACTTGAAAGCCTCAGCCGGGGGGCCAGTTACGTGTTGAGCATCGAAAAATCCGCAAAGCACGCAAAATGGATTCAAGGGAATGTCCGGGATTGCAACATACCCAGAGAACGTCATCACATGAAAATCCAGGACGTCTTTCCTGTGATCAAACAACTGGTCGAACAACAGGAAACCTTCGACCTGATCATGGCCGATCCACCGTTTGGCGATAAAAATGTGAACCGCCGATCCCAATCCCTTTCCCAAAGACTCCTCGACCTGCCCGACCTTCCCAAACTGCTTTCAGCATCGGGACTGTTTCTGCTGGGGCACACCAAGAGGGATTCCGTAACAATCACCCCGTGGTGGCAGCAACATAAGACCATGAAGCACGGAGATTCATTCTTTGAGTTCCTGTCCCCGGTCAGCGAATGAAACAAGCGCTTTCAGAATCAACCCTCCTCCTTGCCTATCACGGGGCAACGGATGACACAGGACCGGCCGAAACTGGAAAATTCCTGGCTTCCCAACTGCGAGCAACGGACGTGTTTGGAGATGTTCAAGCCGGATTTTACAAGCATCAGCCCTTCATGAACGACCTGTTGAAGGATGCCAAAGGTGATCGAACCTACATGTTGCCCATGCTCATGAGCTGCGGATATTTTGCACAACAGGTGTTTCCCCGTTTTTTAAATATCACGGAAGATAGCCTTCGGTCATTTCCTCATGTCCAGCAAACCAACGGGAAAAGCATCATTTACACGGAGCCTTTGGGTTCGTTGCCGGGCATGTTTGATCTGATACGACAAACAGTGGAGGACACCTTGAAATCCGCCCCCCCGGCGAATCCCCTGCCATTGCGGGAAATCAATATCGCCCTGATCGGCCACGGCACTCCACGCCATTCACAATCAAAAGAAACCACTCAAGATCTGGCGGAACGGCTGAATCAAGCCCCAAACTGCGGGGCAAGCAGGGCCTTCTTTATTGAAGAAGCTCCATTCGTCCAGGAGCTGCTCGATTGGACAACGGAATCCGACCATTGCGTGGTTGTTCCATTCATGGCAGCTGACGGTCCTCATGCCATTCAGGACATCCCGATCGCCCTTGGACAACCGGAACAGCAGGTCAAAGCAAGCGTGGCAAAAGGGGAACCGACTTGGAGCCATCCAACCGTGAAAAACGGGAAACACATCTGGATCACGCCTCCCATCGGTCTTTCCCCATTACTTCCGGACCTGATCGTCCGTTATCTGAAAAAACTCACGTGAATGGATGAACCCTGTTTGATGCATTGATTCCGTTTCGAATTGGCATTAGTCTCAACGCCTTTGACGTTGGGCAGGGTTTCAAACCAGAATCCGAACACTCTCCCCGACCACATTAAAATGGAGTGGAACAAGATCAGTTTGATGGGATTAGGCCTGTTGGGAGGATCCCTGGGTAAGGCGATCATCGCCGGCAATCACGCTCGAAAGGTTGCCGGTTTTGTGCGTCGTCCGAAAGCTGTCGACGAAGCGCTGGAAACCGGGGTCGTCCATGAAGCTTCCACGAAACTGGACGAAATCACGCAGGATGCCGACCTGATCATCCTCTGCACCCCCATCCTGAAGATGCGCCCCATCGTCGAGGCCATGATCCCCCATCTCAAACCCGGCGCCATCGTCACCGACGTGGGCAGCGCCAAGGGGTATCTGGTACGTGAACTCGAACCGATCATTTCCCGGGCAGGCGGTGTTTTTGTCGGCTCCCACCCCATGGCGGGAAGCGAACGCCAAGGCATGGCGCACGCGGATCCGGACCTGTTCTCGGGAGCCACCTGCGTCCTGACACCATCGGAGCAAACCCCGCAGCAGGCCACTGAAAAAGTGAGCAAGATCTGGGAAAAGGTGGGAGGGATTCCCGTCATCATGAAGCCGGATCAGCATGATCAACTGGTGGCGCAATGCAGTCACCTGCCCCATCTTGTTGCAGCTTTACTGGCCCACTCAACGCTTTCTCCCGATCAAGGCGAACAACAGGCGTCGCTTTGCAGCAGCGGATTCCGGGATACAACCCGGGTGGCATCGGGTTCACCTGAAATGTGGGGAGACATCATTTCCACCAACAAGGAAGCCCTTCTGAAATCACTGGAAACGCACGAAGCACAATGCCAAAACCTGCGTCATTGGATCCAATCGGACGATCAGGACGCGATCCTTGCCTGGCTGAATGAAAGCAAACACCGGCGCGACGCCTGGTTGAAACAATACAAGCAACGCCCGAACCAGGAGGATGGCGCATAGCGGGCGATCCCCATTTCAATTTCTCTCATCCATGGCACTTCCCGACTCCATACGATTACACCCCCTGAAGGCCCCCATTCACTCAACACTGGGTGTGCCCGGCTCCAAAAGCATCACCAACCGCGCATTGATTCTGGCAGCGCTGTCGGAAGGATCAACCACATTGAAAGGAGCCCTCTGGAGTGAGGACACACAGGTCATGGTGGACTGTCTGCAACGCCTCGGCTTCCAAATCGAAGTCACGCCGGAACAGAGCGATCCGGCAAATCGTTCCATAAAAGTCCAGGGAAAGGGAGGTCACATCCCGAAGGCCGGCACGAAAGACGCCCCTCTTGAGTTGTTCGTCGGCAACGCCGGGACCGCGGCCCGTTTTTTACTGGCACTGGTTTGTCTGGGTGACGGGGTGTATCGACTTTCGGGCGTCGATCGCATGCATGAACGGCCTCAGGAAGAACTCATCACATCCCTGCGCCAACTTGGATATGTGGTGAAAACCGAAAACGACAGACTACCTGCTGTCGTCTACGGACAAGGACCGAAGGAAGGCGCCAACTGCACGGTCTCAACCAAGGGGAGTTCCCAATTCGCTTCGGCATTGCTCCTTTGCTCAGCGACCGGCCGGTGGCACGTGAACATCCCTCCCGAAGAAACCGAGCACGCCCCTTATGTGGCCATGACGCAGGCCATGGTCGACGGATTTCCTGAATCAGGAAATCAGGACTATCAAATCGAACCCGATGCCTCGGGAGGAAGTTATTTTTGGGCGATCCGATACCTGATGACCGCTCTGAACGCCCATCCGGCGGATCACATCAGCATCCCCAACTGGCCTCAAACCGATTGGCAGATCGATACGCACTTCCCAAACTTCTGGCCACTACCGGAAATCGTATCACGCAAAACCGATCTGGGGGACAGCATCATGACCTCTATTGTCATGGCCCCATGGGCGTCACACCCCGTTCGTTTTACGAACCTGGCACGCTTGAGAGTACAGGAATGCGAACGCGTCGCGGCATTGCGCACCGAGCTGAGCAAATGCGGAGTCCGGGTGGAAGAATCAGGCGAAACCCTGACGGTTCACCCAAGCCCCCTGCATGGAGCGGAAATCGACACCTACAACGACCATCGCATGGCCATGTGCTTTGCCGTCGTTGGCTCTTTTGTGCCGGATATCGTGATTAAAAACCCAGCTTGTGTGAAAAAAACTTTGCCAAATTTCTTTCAAAAGTTAGCTTCTCCTGCCCCGGACGGGCTGGGTATGGAGATACATGACGCCGCGACCGGAAAGTTGCTGAATCCCGAACATCTGATTGCCTGAGACCGAACCCATGAACAATGACCAACCCATCGTAATCGCCATCGACGGCACCAGCGCCAGCGGCAAAAGCACCAATGCCAAACTGGTCGCCAGCAAACTGGGATACGCTTATGTCGACACCGGTGCCATGTATCGAACACTCGCCTGGTACTGCCTGAAGTCGCGCATCGACATCCACGATCCCAAAGCGGTTGGACAACTTTGCAAAAAATGGAAAACCAAGCTGATGTGCCTGGATGGACACGTCCTCTTGATGGTGGATGGCTATTACCCGGAAAAAGAAATCCGCACGGCCGAAACCAGCGCCGCCGTACCTCATGTGGCCGCCGTCCCCAAAGTGCGCGACTGGATGAAGCAGAAGCAGCGCGACTGTGTTCAGTTCGGCAATCTGGTCATGGAAGGTCGTGATATTGGCAGCAATGTATTTCCCGAAACGGAATTTAAATTCTATCTGGACGCCAACCTCGCCGAACGCTCCAAGCGAAGGGAAGCCGAAGGTGTCACGGAAGACCTGGCAAAACGCGATCAGCGAGACAGCCAACGATCCGCTGCGCCACTCATGGTTCCCCTGGGAGCCTGCGTGGTCAACACGTCCGGCCAAACGCCCCAGGAATCCAGCCAACACATCATCGACACGTTTCAGGACCAGTTTTCCAAACGGAACGAGCCAGCTGCATCCTGACGAGCCGACCACGGACTTACGTCGAAACCAGGGAAACACAACCAGGTATCAATCATGCGATTTGGATATTTTTTATTTTGGTGCGCTTTTCGCCTGATCTTCCGTGTTTTCTTTGGGTGCCGCGTGTATCACCCCGAACGCATCCCGTCAACAGGCCCGGCATTGCTGGCTTCCAACCACGCCAGCTTCATGGATCCGCCCTTTATCGGGTGCAGCGCCAACCGGGAAATCAGCTATCTGGCCCGTGACACGCTGTTCCGGTTTCCCGTGTTCGGGGACATCCTTCGCTACATCAATGTCATCCCTGTTGACCGTGGAGGGCGCAATCCAAAAGGACTCAAGATCATTGCCAACAAACTACGCCACGGCAAGCCGGTGATCCTCTTTCCGGAAGGCACCCGCACACCCGATGGAGCCATGCATTCCGCCAAATCCGGAGTCGGCCTCCTGGCCATCAAATCAGATGCGCCCATCGTCCCTATCCGGGTTTTCGGCACTTACGAAACTTACGGCAGACATCTCAAATGGCCGAAACCAGGAAGAATATCCGTCAAATTCGGACACCCCATCTATCTGAAGGCCCTGCGCGAAGAGGCCAAACACGCGCCGAAGGATCGTGTCAAAGAAATCTATCAGGAAGCCGCCGACCAAATCATGGAAGCCATCGCAGCCCTGACCCCCAACAAGGATTGCGGTCGGTTCGGGTAAGCAGATCGGATAAATCCTTTGCCCGGTGCGCCCCTTCCCCGCATCAAAGTCCGGTCGGATGATCCACGAAACTCCAGGGGATGCGGTGCTTCTGCGAGATGAATTCGGCGAGTGCCTTGACTCCAAACGTTTCGGTGGCGTAATGCCCCCCATAAATCACGTTGATCCCCATTTCCTCGGCCAGGGCAAACGTCCAATGGGGTCCTTCGCCCGTGATAAAGGTATCGACCCCCTCCCTGGCGGCGATGGTCAGTTCCGCACCGGCGCCCCCCGTCACGACCCCGATGTGTCGACACGTTTTGGGTCCACCGGGTAAAACCGTGGGCGCTCCCCCCAGCACACCTTCCAGTTTCTCAACCAACTTGTCCCTGTCCATTTTCTTACCGGCTCTCAAGCCGAGCTGCCGTCCCTTATCGGTAAAAAACGGTTTGGTTCGATTTAATCCCAGAGCACGACATAACTGAGCGTTGTTTCCCAGGGTTGGATGAATATCCAGGGGCAGATGGGAGCTGTAAACCGCCACATTATGCTCCAGCAATAATTTGATAAACTTGTAGCGATGCCCGGTCCAGGGATGGGTTTTGTTCCAGAAAAGCCCATGATGCACGATCATTAGATCGGCACCTTGTTCGATCGCCAGCTTCGCCGTAGCCAAAGTGCCATCCACAGCGGCGGCAATGCGTGTGACACGGCCATCGTTTTCCACCTGCAAGCCGTTGACGGCTCCCGGCCAGTCTTCCACTTCGGCGATTCTCAATTCGCGATTGCAGTCTTTGACGATCTTTTTTAATTCAGCGGCTTGCATCCTCCCCATGCAATCCAAACCCGGCTCTCGAATCAAGGAGAGATATGTTTAAAAAAAACACTCTGGTTATTGAATTCCCGCGCCTCGCCGATATAGTGCCACGCATCCTTTTATAGGCGTAATGAAGAATAAGGAAGTATTTGAATCCTGGTCCATTGATCAAGCCAGCGAACTCTACCACATCAGCAGATGGGGAGCCGGTTACTTTGGAATCAATCCGGACGGTCATGCAGTCGCACACCCCTTACAGGAAGCGGGTGCATCTGTGGATGTGATGGACATTGTGGAAGAGGCCAAATCGAGGGGATTGAAGTTCCCCATACTCATTCGGTTTCAGGATATCCTCAGGCATCGGGTGGAATCCATCAACCATGCCTTCCAGAAAGCCATCAAGGAGTGCGAATACAAAAACTCCTATCGCGGAGTGTTCCCCATCAAGGTCAACCAGCTCCGCGAAGTGGTCGAGGAAATCCTTGATGCCGGAAAAAAGTTTCGCATGGGTCTCGAGGTCGGCAGCAAACCTGAGCTGTTCGCCGCCATGTCCCTGCAGGATTCCAGCGACAGCCTGATGATCTGCAACGGCTACAAGGACAGCGGATTCATCCATATGGCGCTGATGGGCATCAAACTCAATCGACGCGTGATTCTGGTCGTCGAGAAGATGGAAGAATTGCATCACATCATCACCATCTCAAAGAAAGTCGGAGTGGAGCCCATGATCGGCATTCGTGCCAGGCTCCTGAGCAAAGGAGCCGGTAAATGGGCTCAGAGTGCGGGTGAAAACGCAAAATTCGGGTTGAGCACCAGTGAACTGATCGCCGCAACCGACCTCCTGAAAAAAGAGAAGCTGGAGCATTGTTTCAAGTTGCTCCACTTCCACATTGGCTCGCAGGTCCCGGACATTCTGACCTTCAAAAAAGCAACTCAGGAAGCCGGCCGCCTCTACGCCAAACTTTACAAACTTGGATTTCACATTGAAACGGTCGATGTCGGCGGTGGTTTAGGGGTGGATTATGACGGAAGCCGAACCGTTTTTGAAAGTTCCACCAACTACACCCTGCAGGAATACGCCAACGACATCGTTTATTACCTGGGCAACGTCTGCAACGCAGAAGAAGTGCCGCATCCGGAAATCACCAGCGAAAGCGGTCGCGCCATCGTGGCCCATCACAGTGTTCTGATTGTGGAAGTCCTGGGGTCCATCCGGAAAGGCACTCCGGCCGACCACCTCAAATACGGCAAAGAAGAGCACCCCCTGGTCAAGGAACTGTTGGATATCCGGGCCAATCTCGAACAACTCAACAAACTGGAGGCCTACCACGATGCCGTCGAACGCAAGGACGACGCCCATAACATGTTTTCCCTGGGCCTGTTGGAATTGGATGACAAGGCAAAAATCGAAACCCTCTTCTGGGAGATCGGACGCGGTGTCCTGGAAAGTTACCGCGGCAAGGCACACATTCCCGAAGAAATCCGGAATCTAAAAGACCACCTGGCCGATCAATACCTATGCAATTTCAGCGTGTTTCAATCCTTGCTGGACCACTGGGCGTTGGACCAGTTATTCCCGATCATGCCCATCAACCGCCTGAGCGAGGCGCCGGATCGTGAGGGGACCCTTGTGGACATCACCTGTGATTCGGATGGAAAAATCGACCGATTTATTGATTTCGAAGACACCAGCAACACCTTGCCGCTGCACAACATCAAGACTGGTCCGGACGGACAAACCACGAAGGACTACTATCTGGGGTTCTTTCTGATGGGGGCCTACCAGGACATCATGGGCGATCTCCACAACCTGTTCGGTCGTGTCAATGAAGTGCACGTCTTTTTGGATCCGGATGAACCCTGCGGTTACTACGTTGAGGAAGTGATTGAAGGGAGCACGGTCGGCCTGGCCCTGGCTTCGGTTCAATATGACCAGCACGAAATGAAGCGGCGCATGAAGAAACAAGTCGACAAAGCCATCAAAGCGGACCAGATGAAACCCAGCGAAGGCATGCGGTTACTGCGTGATTTTGATCGGGGCTTGGCCGATTACACTTATTTGAGTGCCTGATGATCGACACGAGAACCAAGTCGAATCTGACACAAAAGAAGGCCATCCTCAAATCCGTCGGGAAACTAATTCGGGGACTGTCCGCCCTATTCTGGGGGCTTCCGGTCGCTTTGCTGGCGGAGGCTCATGGCGATTTGTATAATCGGGCCCGGGAACTCGGAATGCTGTTACCCCTGTTGACCAACGGCATGTTGTTGTTTGGCATCAGACAAATAGGAGCATTCCAATCCCAGGAACGCATCTGGACCAAAGCAGTGGATCGAGCCTTATTCATCGGAACCATTAATATCGGCCTCACGCCTTTCCTGTTCTTCTGGCATGATTTCCCGAGCATGCCCTTTTTCAGCCTGAGTGTGGGACTGCTGTTTATTTGCGGATTGACCTACCTGCACCAACTCAATTTCGTGCTCCGGAGGCTGGCTTTCATGATTCCGGACGAAACACTTCAACATGATACCGAGCTTTTTACGGGCTTGAATCGACGTATCCTCAGCTTCATGACGATCATGGTCATCGTGTATCATGCCATCTGGCTAACACCATCCATTCCGGCAACAGCCTTTTACTTTTTCCGGGCAATCGAAGTCTTCCGCCCCTGGCTGGTTGTCTTTATGGTGGTCATGCCGGTGGCTCTGACCATGACCATGGTCTGGAAAATCAAGGAGACACTACTGGATCACGTCGACGATTGGGCGGAAGAAGTGTATTCGAACTTTGAATACCCGGTAGAAACCGGAATAACCGAGAGAACGGCAAGGAATTAAGCCTTTCGGGTGTATTTGGACAAGTAGGAAATCCCGGTGACCGACGATGATTTCACCGTGCAGAAGCCATTCTTAAAAGCTCTGGATCAACCCATTACCTCGTCTGCATATTCCGCAGAAGTTTCGAGATCCTCCAGATCTTCCAGGCCTTCTTCGGGTTCTGATCGGAAGATGAAATAGATCTCGGCTTGTCCAATCATGGCCAGTTCAGCCAGCAACGGATGCTTGAAGGGCATGTAATTGATATTTTTAATAATCCCGGAAGCGACCATCAACGATTGCCCCCTTTCGGAAGATTTGGAAAAGATATCGTTGATCTCAATGTCAGCTGTGAAAAGAGATTGATTGGGACATTGAATGGAGAATACACCCTCACCATGAACTTCAAATGTGTCCTTATCCTTTTCCTTGAGCTGGAATTGACCGGAAATACGTCCCTGAGATTTTGGAAAGCACACTCCCGCAACAATCTCACCCTGGGAGAAAACCGGACCATCCGAGGCAGTGGCCGCCGCCTGAAAAACTGGCCCAAAGCGAGTGAGAAGTTTTGAATAAACAAAACAACTCACAATGAAGCAAAAAAGACACAAACCAGAAGAAATTATCCGCTTGTTGCGGGAGGCCGATAGT
>Ga0255780_10000411_pt1 | contig 41890 bp, 35 predicted proteins | sample 071ome_32_FD_179978 | JGI IMG/M metagenome (GOLD analysis project Ga0255780, IMG submission 179978) | Coastal salt marsh microbial communities from the Groves Creek Marsh, Skidaway Island, Georgia - 071405AT metaG (version 2) | ecosystem: Environmental > Aquatic > Marine > Intertidal zone >... | reverse complement strand
AATCGTCATCGTCACTGCCATGGTACGTACGTACGAGACTCCCAGACGCCTTGCCGATGAGACGATGACGCACACACAAGATCAAAATTTGTACTCGAGTTTGAGTAGCGCACAAACCCTTCAACGCTTCTTTCGGGGGCAAAGCAAACAGTGCTTTCCTCATCTTCGGATCCATCTCATTGATCGTACCACCATGTCCCTGAGGAGGTCATCGACCGCATTGTTGCGCAGGGCCTCTGCCCTGCTCCATGAGAGCTCGGGTGTGAGCGGTTTGAGCGGTTTGAGCGTGGGAGCCCGGCGTTCCTATGCCTCTGCGGATGGCGATCTCATGAAGACTGCGCTCTACGACTTCCATGTTGCCAATGGGGGTAGGTATTGGTGTTGATCGGGGCGAGGGCGAACGTGGGGAAGGAATCGGGCGATCCGTGTAGTAGTAGTAGAACCTACGGCAGCGCGGTAGGCTGCCACGACGCTGACTCTGACGTGCTCACCACGCGCGCTCGCGCTCGCGCTCGCGCTCGCGCTCGCGCTCGCTTGCAGGGAAGATGGTTCCGTTTGCGGGCTGGTCGATGCCGATCCAGTACAAGGACAGCATCATCGAGGCGACCAACCACTGCCGTACCAAGGCGTCGCTGTTCGACGTGTCGCACATGTTGGGGATTACGCTCAAGGGGAAGAACGCCATTGATTTTCTGCAGACGTTGATTGTCGGGGATATCAAGGCGCTGGAGGACGGGACTGGGTCGTTGAGTGTGTTTACGAACGAGCTGGGTGGGATCATCGACGACACGGTTGTCACCAAGGTGTCGGGTGAGGAGGTGTACTTTGTGGTGAATGCGGGCAACAGGGATAAGGATGTGAATCACCTGAAGAAGCACCTGTCGTCGTTCTCTGGGGATGTGGAGATGACGCTGCACACGGACAATGCCATCCTGGCGTTCCAGGGCCCGCAGGCGGTGGACGTGCTGCAGCAGTACGTGAAGGAGGATCTGTCCAAGTTGTATTTTTCGATGATGCGGAAGATTGAGATCGACGGGAAGGAGTGCCTGGTGACCAGGACGGGGTATACCGGGGAGGATGGGTTCGAGCTGGCCATCCCGAACCAGCACGTTCTGGGGATTGCCGAGAAGCTGTGTGCGGACGAGCGCGTCAAGCTGGCGGGTCTGGGTCCGAGGGACAGTCTGAGGCTGGAGGCTGGGCTCTGCCTCTACGGGAACGATCTGGACGACAGCATTAGCCCGATCGAGGCGGGACTGACGTGGTGCGTCTCGAAGAGCCGTCGGGACAAGTGCGACTTTGTCGGGGGGGATGTGATCAAGAAGCAGCTGGCGGACGGGGTGTCTAGGAAGCGGGTCGGGCTTCTGGTGGGCAAGGGCGCGCCGGCCAGGCAGCACGCGGACATTACGACCGTCGACGGGACCAAGGTGGGCGAGGTGACGAGCGGCGGGTTCAGTCCGGTGGCGCAGGCGAATATCGCCATGGGGTATGTCGAGAAGGCGTACTCGAAGATCGGAACGGAGCTGAAGGTGGTCGTGAGGGGCAGGGAGAACAGCGCGACGGTCGCCAAGATGCCGTTCATCCCGACCACCTACCACCGCCCCAGCTGAGCGTCGTGTCGATTGATTGTTTGATTGTTTGATTGTTTGATTTGCTCTGTTTACATTGCAGTTACGTTATCTACTCCTTCTACCGTTTCGTTTTCGACTGGTAGACGCGACCGGCGACGACGCCGACTACAAACGTGCCGGCCATCGTTGCGATCCATGCCACGCCCAGCGTCGTCTTGATGTTGTTTAAGCTCTCGTTCAGAGGCTGTTCGACGCCGTTGACGAACGAACTGAGGACCGGCTCAATGAGCGGGTCGAGGATTTTCAACCTGGCGAGCGGGGAGCGCGAGGGTCAGTCGGTCGTCGTCGGGTCGGCCATCGGCAGAGTGCAACGCTTTGAAATCACGAACGTCTCTCTCGTCTGGTCGTTGTCTGCCGGGCGGTGGGTGCGGCGGGTGTGAGTTAGTGAGCGAGTGAGCGAGTGAGCGAGTGAGCGAGTCGTGATATCGTCGACCTACCGACGAGCTTCAGCCCAGGCGTGCGATAAGTCACCACTTCTTTGTACGTCGTGTTCACCTCGGACCTCGAGCCGCCGAGCAGCGCATCCCTGATGGCCGTTCCCACGCCCACCCCACGCTCGTACAAGACCGGCGAGATTATCTCCACCTGTGCCTTGTACTGCTGAATGAAGCGACGCTGAAGCCGCCGCTCCGTCGCCCTCAGTTGTCGCTCTCGGAACTCGACTGGCGAACGAGCCAAGCGCGACGCGAGTGAGAGTCAGTGCGCGCGTGTACGTCGGTCGAAGACTTCAATACCCACCATCCTCCTTGAAAACGGCTGGAACGAAAGAGCGCACTTTATCAAACGTCTCCTTGACGAACGACTTGGGCAGCCGGTTCGCTTCGTCAACCGAGTCATCGTCATCGGTCATGCTGAAACCAACGGTTCGTCTCGTTTCGTCCACGCCACGATGTCCCTCGTGTATCGTGTATCGTCCAGCCTCGTGTATCAATTATATGTATTTCGTTATGGCACATGACTTGAGAATACGCCTTCTCGGTCTCGAGAGAGACCTGAGCCTGCCAAGATCTGGCAGCTCGGCCGACCCCGGCTGCGTCTTCTACCTGGTCGAGGCGTACATGTAGAGTCCGTTGGACGTGTGGATGGTGGCGCCCGTCGTCATGCCAATCTCGTGGTCCTCCTTGAGCCTGAAGTCAAACTTCTTGAGGACGATGGCGAGGGCGACGACGGCCTCCATGAGGGCAAACTGGTCGCCGACGCACTTCCTCGGGCCGCCACTGAACGGAATGTATCGGTAATCGGTGTTCTGCTCGGAGGGGATGGGGTCGTCGAGATTGAAGCGCTCGGGCTTGAAGGCCTCGGGGTCGTCCCAGACGTCGGGCGAGTGGTGGATGTTGTAGACGCTGATCATGACGTCCTGGCCGGCCGGCACGGTGTACCCTCCCGGCAGCTTGTCTTCGACGACTGCTCGTCGGAGCAAGACGGGCGGGTGCGGGTAGAGCCGCATGCTCTCGTTGATGCACCGCATCGTGTACTTGAGCTCCTGGTACTTGGCAAACGTCAGCGGCGAGGCGTCTTGGCCCAGCACGCGATCCACCTCCTCATGAGCCTTCTTCATCGTGTCCGGATTGGTGACCAGCAAGTAGAGCGTCCAGGTAAGGACGGATCCGGTGGTCTCGTGACCGGCCACGAGCATCGAGAGCAGGTCATCGCGAAGCTGGACCGAGGACACCTCCTCCCTCGAGGCGATCAGGAACCGCAGGACGGACGGGTCGCTGTCGTTGATATACTCCTCGTCAAAGGAAGAGGCGGTCTCCTCGGCCTCGACCATCGCCTTGCACTTGGCGATGAGCTCCTCGGTGGTCTGCCTGATGAGTTCGACCGCCTCGAGGGCCTTCTTCTGCCTGGGGATCAGCGGGGCCAGGGCCGTCAGCTTCCAGAGCGGCAGAACGTCGGTGGCCCTCTGTTCTGTCTCTTTGAGGCTCGTGTACACGGCCTGGATCAACGGTGAGTTGGTCGTCAGCGAGTTGAAGTCGTAGTTGAAGACGGCCTTGCCGATGACGTCCAACGTGAGCTGCGAGAAGTACGCCTCCATGTCGATGGCCTGGTCCGGGTTGGTCGCCAGCTGCTTGTCGAGCTTGTTGACCATCTGGCGCGAGCACGCGTCGAACACGCGCTCGATCATGACCTCGAGGTAGCCGCGGTGCAGCGACGGGCCGACCGCCCGCCTGCGGATCCTCCACGCCTCGCCCCCGTTGATGGCAAACCCCTGCCCGAACAGGAACTCGGACACCTCTGCCACCAGTCCTTTGACGTAGATGGGCTTGGAGGGGTTGTCGGACGTCCTCAGGACGTGCTTGGCGGCCTGTGGCTCGGAGATGACGAGGAACGAGCTCACCGGGCCCGTCGGCAGCAGATAGACCGGCCCCGTCTCGACCATCCACTTGTAGAGCGCTTTGAACAGCGCCCCTCCGAGGAGATCCTGGATGTCCTCCGGCTTGGCGTCGGCGACGGGAACGTCGCCCTTGCCGCCCCACAGGCGCCCGAGCTGCGTGAGCCAGCCCGGGGACGTGAACGAGGCGCCGGCGCCCTCCGAGTCGATCAGCTTGCCCACGTCAATCGGCTGGTCCAAGTTTATCGACTCCTTCTCGTCGTCCTGCTGCACGGCCCGCGAGAGGACCGACGGCCGTCGTCGAATCAGAGGACGGCCAGTCGACGGCTCGATGGTCCGACGACGCAAAGCGCCCGGTCGCGACGGGCTCGTCGGCGACGGCGTCAGCGCGTGCGCGTGCGCGTGCGCGTAAGGCATGCTGTCGTGTGTGGAACGATGGATGGATCCGAATGTGGCACGATGATGCATTGGATATGGATAGGCAGCACGACGCATATGATAGTACGCTCCGTCGTCGTCGTCGTCGTCGTCGTCAGGGGATCCCGTGCGCTGAGGAAGAGGCCGATTGAAACAAGAGAGAACAGGTTCACGCAGGCGTCTCGCGACCGGCGATCCAACCGACAGAGGCAGGACGAGGGACCTGCTGCCAACGAACCCTTCCTGAAGCATGGCGACGCTGTTGTTCAAGGTCGGGGCCCTCACGCTCAAGACCGTCTCCAAACCGCTGGCGACGAAGTTCGAGCAGTATGTCATGGGACATCCGACGCTGCGGAAAAAGGTCATCGCGGCGGCGAACTTCCTCCACGGCCTCGAGGTCAGCATCACCCGGGGAGCCGAGGGCAAGACGGGCAAGGTGTTCGTGGGGTCCATGTCGGAGGAGAACGCCGTGCAGATGGCAAGCAAGGTGGCGAGCGAGTCATTCGTCTACGGGACGGCGCTGGTACTGCTTGTCGCGGAGATGATGCGGAAGGACAAGGAGGACAAGGAGAAGAAGGCAAAGGCGGAGGGGGAGCGGCGGCGGCGAGAGGAGGTCGAGCGGCGGCTACAGGACGAGCTGGTGGATGTCAAGCTCGTGCTGAGCAAGCTCGAAGCGCGGTTTCTCGATATCGAATCGTCGATGGAGCGCCGGCGTGCGCAGCTGGCCGCGGCCAACGCCATGGCCTCGGCCCTTCCAGGCTTGGAAAAAAAACCCGATCCAAACTCTTCTTTGGGCCCTCGCGAGGGCCGCTGACGTATATTATTAGTAAATCTCACTAGAGGCACGCAAACGGTCTCGCTGCGACGTTCGAGGAGGACAACACGGCTGGAGGGGACTCTCCGAACAACCATCCTCGCCATGGGTCAGTCGCAGAGCAGCTCGAGGCCTCCGCCGCATTACGACGGCGCGCCGTCGTCGTCTGCATACTCCCAGGCGGCTACCGGTGCCCAGCAACAGGGCTACACGCCGGGACAGGACCAGCAAGGCCGTCGGCCGCTCCCGACCAACTCGAACTACGCAAGATACCCGCCGCAGTCGCAGTCGGCGGCCACACAGCAGCCGAACCAACAACGACAGCCTCGACCGCCTCGGCAATCTCAGCAGCCTCAGCAATCTCAGCCACCGGCCAAGTCGCTGACCCAGACGGCCACGATCCGGAACGCCGTCAACTTGCAAAAATCCTCGCTGCGGGTTGTGCCATCCGACGGCGACCCCCAGTTCCTGCAGGTGGCGTTCGAATTCGACGCGTCCGAACCCTGCTGCGCGATGACGTTCGTCGCGGTCAGGGAGCGGCTGGACGGCTCAATGAAGAGCGCGCTGGCGCACGTTGCGAGCGTCTACACTGCCGGGACGAGCCCGCGTCCCTTCCAGAAAAGCGTCACGTACGACGCTGGGATGAAACAAGCATTTCCGGGGACGAAGGAGGGCGCATCGCGGCACGGGATCGACCTGCGCCTGCTGCGCGAAGACGCCTTCCTCCGACTGGGTTCCGGCGCGCACGAGAGCGAGTTTCCGCTCGTCGTGCGGCTGGCCACGGTCACGGAAAAGGGACTAAGGGAAGGACACACGCTCGAAGACATCAAGCCGGGCGAGCCGATGCCTCGCTGGGTGCAGGGGCAGACGACGTTTGCCTCGGTGTCGAGGGAAGGCGATGGCTGGCGGGTCAAGGTGCTGAAGCAGAAGCTGTGGGTCGAGGGCGTCTCCTACATGCTGCAGGAGATTTACGGCCTGGAAAAGACCAACTCGGGCCGAGCAGACGGCGGCGAGTGCGTCATTTGCTTCGATCGGCCGAAGAACACGACGGTCTTGCCCTGTCGCCACTTTTGCTTGTGCTCCGAATGCGCCGACCAGCTGCTGCGGCAGCAGCGACAGGGGAGATCGTGCCCCATCTGTCGTAATCCGGTCGAAAGCCTGCTTCGGCTCAAGCTGAACGACGATACACGGGCGTGAAGACGACGGGGGCCGGCTCGGCGTTGGCAACGAGCGGTTCCCGTCGACCTTCGCTACCTGTGCTCGTCTTATACGTTTCATGCTCGAAACCCTTCACTCTGGTTCCGTTTAACGTTTGTCTGCCTCTCGAGGCGCCTCTCAAGACCGACCGTCGAACGAAGTCTTTTGCCACCCTCGTTCGAACGAACCCAACGCACCAAACAAACATCGATCGTCTGAGGCTCCGGTGATATGATGATTATATCAAGTTTATGTTCGGTGATACGTACCGTTAGATAAGGATAGAATAACGCACCCAGGCTGTAGGCAGCCACACACCCTCGAGTTCCCTCGAGGTCTCAACCTCGAAATTAACCAATTACCGTTGCCCCCGTTCTCTTGGAACGCGCCGTCTTCTAGCCATGGCCAGTGTCTCAGACGTTCAATTCGAACTCTGGGAGGATATGGACCACCCCGAGCTGCTCATCAAGGCCGCTCACCGGCACAGGTCTTTTGACCATCTGTCCTTCTCTCAGATCGATATGGTCGGTCAAGGTGGTATCGTCGGCGGCACACAACCCTCCGACGGCTCCATCCTCGTGGAGAGCGTGTCGAGGGGCCTCTCCCGGAGACTCGAGGTGTCTTCGGTGACGCCCGTCAAGAAGCTCGAGACGAAGAGGTGCGTCGTCGGACGTTCTTCCCTCGCTTGACAAGCACCCGCTCGAGCCCGCTCGATGGATCAATTCACGCACTCGATCACTCGATCACTCACTCACGCACTTTTCAACGGCACGTTTCGTGCGCAGGCGGAAGGTCGGATTGCGGAGCATCAGCAAGGTCCTTTCCTACGACAAGGAGCCACAGGTCGAAAGTGCGGCCAAGAAGTTCGACTCGGCAATCAGGCAACAGCTGTCGGCTTGGACAGAGAAGCTCATCGAATTGCAGCCAAAGGTCTACATGAACGCACACATCTGCGAGTCTGGCTTGTGCCTGTTCAAGGTGCTCAGGCAGCGGCAACTGCAGGCGTGGATCGACGGGCGGCTGGAGCAGTCGTACATCAACAACAAGGAACTGCTGCGGTGCGACCTCGTCGCCGCATGGTGGATCGCCATGAAGCACTGCTCGGTCCGCACGGCCGTTCCCAATCGTGCGCTGCTCGCCCGCGCGACAGACTCTAAAAAGACGTTGCTGTCAGAGTGCGAGCTGTCGGCGTTGTGTACCCTCGAATGGGATATCCAGAAGATCCTCGTGGCCCACGGCCTCGTGATTGACACCGAATAACAATTCAATGATGATGGCCACTACTACTGTAAAGTGTACTACTACTGAAGGATTTGTTGCATGCGTTGTTGTTGTTGAAATCTCGAAGCGCGTTGAAAAAAAACAATCCGCAGTTCTCGACGCGTCAACCGTCGACCGCGTTGACCGATGGTACCTCACGAAGACTGATGGTCCTTCGACAGTTTGATTTCAAACAATTCCGATTTTACCCATTTAAATAACATGCGCTCCCCTCTCGTGCTGCTGAGTGTCTTCCTCTCGGTCACACTCGTGCTCGCCCAGACAAATGGGAGGCAGCTTCGTGGCGATCCAATCGGCCAAGACTTTGAGAATGTCGGCCAAGACTTTGAGAATGTCGGCCACAACGTGAAGAACGCCTTCGACGATCTCGGTCATGACATAAAGAAGGGCTACAAAGAGATCGGCGACGGCTTCAAGAAGGCGTTCCACCCCTCGTCGTAGACTATCATCGCAGATGCGAACGAGCAATGTGTCAAGCTTGGAGCCGGGTGGTTTTCAGCCGGGTCGGGGAAGTTCCTGTCCCGCGTTCTCTGCGTACGTCGAGATCCGCGCGCTCTGCTCCTATTTTTCGTAGTGTAAATATGATGTCTACGCAACAACGGCGCCGTTAATACACGGGCATGTCCAGCGGCCGACACGAGCTCTTCGGTGCCGCTTGGGGCACAGGAGCCCCCTTGGCCGGCCCGTGGGCGGCCACGTGCCCGCGGACGATGTCGACAAAGTACCGGTGCCAGCGGGCGTCGCTCGTGAGCTCCGGGTGGAACGACGTCGCCATGAGGTTCTTGGACCGTACCGCAACGATGACGGATTCCCGGCCCTGTGTCTTTACCAGCTCTTCCTTGGTCAGCTTGTAGGTCGCCAGCACCTCGCAGTCCGGGCCGACCTCGGTGATGGCCGGCGCTCGGATGAAGACTGCTCTGTAGGTGTCGTCGCCGCCTTGTTCGGCGATGCAAGGCGGAGTAGGAAGGCACGTCTCAAAGCTGTCGATCTGAGATCCAAAGAAATTGCGACAGACCGAGCAGTTGATGCCCCCGATGAGCTTCTGACCGCCCTCTTTCCCCCCAGCCGTGAGCTTGTTCGCGAGAAAGATCAGGCCAGCGCACGTTCCCCAGCAGGGATTCCCGGCTGCCACAAACTCCTGAAGGGCCGGGAACAGTCCCAGGCGCTCGGCGATCAAGGCCATCGTCGTGCTCTCGCCGCCCGGGATGACGAGCGCGTCTGCCGAGCGCAGCTCCTCCGCGGTGCGGATCTCCGAAACGAGCACACCAGGCAGTCCCTGGAGCAGCTTCATGTGCTCTCTAAACGACCCCTGCAGGGCGAGGACGCCCACGTTGACGGTCGGCGTGGCCATATGGATCGGAACCTCTACTACAAACGAGGAAGAATCGAATGCGGCACGGACGGACAAGCAAGAAGCCCCTGAGGGGAAATGCGCTTGCAAATTCGGGAGAGTGCTGTCGTTTCAATGTATAGGGAACCCCGAAGAGAGACGATGGCGAGCGTTCTCAACGTTTCATTCAGCGTTTTTTCTGGTCGCGACTGAACGATGGTCTGAGACCCGGCGTGGTGGCCACGCCGGGTCGTCTGCTGGACTGCCTCAAGCGTCAGTACGCCGTGCTCAACCAGTGCAACTACGTCGTCCTGGATGAGGCGGATCGGATGATCGATATGGGGTTCGAGGCGGACGTCACGGGCATCCTGGACGCCATGCCGTCGTCGAACCTCAAGCCGAGCGAAGAGGACGTGGAGATTGACGAGGGCAAGCTGTACAGGACGACCTACATGTTTTCAGCGACGATGACGCCGGCCGTTGAGCAGCTTGCGAAGAAGTACTTGCGGCGCCCGGTGACTGTCAACATCGGCAGCGCCGGCCAGGCGACAGACAACGTCACGCGCGAAGAAAGTCCCGGAACTGGACCCCCGCCCCCGTCGACGGCGGCGCCTCGGCGAGCTCGATCGGCTTCAACGGCGAGCGCGACAGGACCCCGCCGACCATGGCCGCCAGGCCCACGAGGCACAGCTGCAGGAACCAGGCGGCGCCCGCCACGACAGTCAACTCGTGCGGTGCGTGGGCGCCGTGCGTGGGCGTGTGGTGCTCCCGTTCGTTCAGCTTCATCGCCTGGTATCCCATGTAGGCGAAGGCGCACGCCGCCGCCGCCGCCAGCGACTTGCCTAGCCGCTGGACGTTCGTTGTGTTGCTCATCTCTCTCTCCGTGTCGTTGTCGATTATCTCCCGATGGAGTGCCCGCTTCGCGCCGTGCCGCGTCGCTTCAAGGAGTTGAAGGAGTTCTGTCCGCCCAGCTGTCCGTGTATCTCGACATTCTCCACTCTACGCGAGTTAATTTGGAAAGATGCTCGTCACGAGTCCTTGCTTGAACCTTTCTCGAGGACCAGTGGGTCACGTAACGCGCGGGAGCACGAACCTTGCCGTGCGTCTCGTCCCCAGGGGGTGCGACGGCGACGGCGACCATGACCTGGACCGGGACCGGGACCTGGACCGGGACCGGGACCTGGACCGCACTCGGGCGGGCGGGCAAGGGGCCTGGGATTCGAGATACCGCCACGTATTCCCGCGAGAGTATCCCGAGGGCGCGACGCGGACCTGGTGGTGGTTGGACGTCTGGGCGGCAGCCAGCTGCGGCGGTCCACCGTCCTGCGGTCGATGGTCGATCTCCCTCTCCGTCTCTCCGTCTCCGTCCGTTTCTCCTCCGCCGATTCAAACGTCCGGCGCGCGCGCTTCCTCTCCCACAACGTTATTCCATAGGTATGTCATTGTTGACGCGTCGCCATTGGCCAATGCGTGTCGAACCAGTCGGAACAAGGCGCAGTCGGCCCTCACGAAGCCTTGGCACACGGCTGCATCCGTCGTTCAAACTGCGGGCAGTCGCCTTCCCGCCGCCGTCCATTGGAAGACATGCATAGCAAAGGGCGATGTGACGGGCAACGAGTCCTTTTGGTGCCCTGGCCGCTCCGAGCATCATCCGTCCTTCGTCGTCCGGTAGTCTCCGCCTCGTGCGGCGTTCTGCGTCGTCGGCGGCCCTCTTCTCCGGCGAATACCGAAGAACATGCCAAATGCGGATGATGGGCGGGCGCATTGTCGACCGCGGTCGTTTTTCGCCGCCCGCATCGTCTCGCCGATTTTCTCACGCTCGTCTCTACCACGCCTCCTCTCGCTGTCACAGTGTGTCTATCATGAACGTCGTCGCAATCAAGGCCTCTTCGTTCACCGGAGTCAAGGTCCAGGCCCGCCCGCAGCAGCAGCAGCGCGCTGCCAGGCTCGCCGTGGTGCAGTGCAGCGCCGAGGGCGACGCCGAGCGGCTCAGGCTGAACAACCTCTCGCCGCAGGAGGGCGCCAGGCGCAAGAAGACCAGGAAGGGAAGGGGATATGGAGCTGGACAGGGAGGCACTGCCGGATACGGAATGCGTGGACAGAAGAGTAGGTCCGGTTCCGGAATCCGCCCCGGGTTTGAGGGAGGACAGACGCCGCTGTACAGGAAGCTGCCCAAGCTGAGAGGAATCGCCGGTGGAATGGGCCACGGGCTCCCGGACTACGTCACCATCAACGTCCGCGATCTTAACAAATACGCGGGCGAGAGCGGCGAGGTCTCGCTGGAGCAGCTGAAGGAGCAGGGGATCCTCAACTTGAGCGGACGCGACGACCGACTGCCGCTCAAGGTCCTGGGGACCGGCGAGCTGACCGGGCCGGTCACCGTCCACGCCGCGGCATTTTCGGAGTCGGCGAAGCAGAAGATCGAGGCCGCCGGCGGTGTCGCAAACGTCGTGGCTGTGAAGGAGAAGTGGACTCGTAAGGCGCACGAGGCCGCCGTCGCGGCGTCCAAGTAGCGCTGCTCAATTTTTACGTTCATTCCACAAAACCCCATTCATTCTTATAGCTAGGACACAAGGTAAAAAACCAACGCTAGTTCGTCGTCCCGCCGCCGACCTTGAAGACATCGCGAAGCTGCTGAATCTCGCTCGGCGACATGCCGCCCTGCGACAGGTACTCCTCGACGCCGCCATACGTCTCGTCGATGTAGTCGAGCGTGTTCTCCATCACAAACTCCGAGCTGGCCATCACGCTATCGGTTTGCAGGCTCTCGGGGATCAACCCGTAGAGCTTCTTGTTCTCCCTGCCCTCGCGAAGCAGAGCATAGCTGACGGCATAGTCCCTGATGATGGCCTCTCGTGGCACGCCGCTCAGACTCTGCAAGAGCGCCACGATGATCCCCGTCCGGTCTTTCCCATGGATGCAGTGCACGATCGCCGGCAGACTGCCGTAATTGAAAAAGAGACGGAACGATCGAGCGATGCGCTTCTTCCCGCCCGCCAGGATGATCTTGTAGAGCTCGAAAAAGCCCATCACGTCGTCCTGGGCGATCATATTGGCAACGTAGTGCTCGACCGTGTCCCGCTTCTGACCCACGATCTTCATCCAGATCACCTGCGCCTTGATCCACAGCGGCAGCTGGTAGAAGACCCAGAAAGACACGAAGCTTGGAATCAGGTCGACGTGGTACACGTCGATCCCCTCGACCCCATAGATGGCCTCGCTGTTCCTAGAGCACCGGATGCATCGAGGATACTCCTCCAGGCGCTCCTCGTCGACGATCAACGCGGACGTCGCTCGCAGGGGCGCCCTGTCCCTTCTAGTGTCCTTTCCCACGCCCTGGATCCAGATGATCCACCTCGTCAGCCAGCGGCTCAGGCGCTGCCTGATGTTGTGGTGGCTCACCTTGCACGGCACAGGTGGCACACGTAAATCAAAAGCCATCTTGATCTTATAGTGCTGAATGTCCTCCTCGTTGATCACCTGCGACGACCTGAACAGGACGCGAGGACGGAAATAACAGGCCCCGCCGTCCCCGGTATACTCCTCGCAACAGTCCGCGACGTCGCGCATATTCACCGACTTCGTGGCGTAGCCGCTGCCAGACCGGCTCAGCGCGATGCTCTCCCGGGCCCTGGCGACGTCGTTGTAGGTGCTGTAGCGAGGCCGAGGGCCTCGGGCAGAAGCGGAAACGACCGGGTCACCATCGTGCGAGGGCCCCCCTTTTTCGTGATTCGACGACATGCCGACGAACCCAGATCGACAGGTAGTCGCGCGGACAGACGGCGGAAACACGTTCGTTCGGAACGTGCTCGATCGGGCAAAAAATTTTTCTCTCTACGCGAGTCTCCTCGCGTCGACTGCACCACGCCAAGCACACAAACACACGCGCAGAGTCCATAGGCCTGCGAGGAACCGAGCTCGATGGGCGACGCTACCGCTGACGTAAACAGCGACGATTTCTTCAAGGCAAGTCTGTCTCCCCGACGCCCGACGCGCCTTCCCTCGCGCCTTCCCTCGCGCCTTCCCTCGCGCCTTCCCTCGCGCCTTCCCTCGCATCTCACGCACGATACGTACCTCCTCCCTTTGACCTGTAGGACAAGAAGACGATGACCGTGAGCGAGGTGGCCATCGCGCTTGAGCAGTACACGAACAACCGGCGGACACGGGACCCGTCGTACCAGCCCAACTTGCTGGTGAGCAAGACGATCGAATACACCAACACGATAAGCACGAACAAGAACCTCGACACCGTGCGGAAGATTCGGAATCTGCTGGCCGAGGCCGGGATGACCGAGACGGAGCTCGCGCTGGTGGTATGTGTCCGGTCCGCGACTCGCGCGTTTGCTCGTTTGCTCGGACCTCGCTCGTTTGCTTACGACCCGCACCGATCTCTTTGTTCGTACTTGCAGGCGAATCTGGCTCTGCAGACCGCCGAGGAGGCCAAGCAGCTCATCCCCAGCTTGGCCGACCGGTTCTCTGACGACGCGCTCAACCGGATATTGCTCGAGGTCCAAAACTACGCCGAGTTTGAGTGACCGGTGACGAGATCGATATCGAACATCGCTGTTGAATGTTATGTAAAGTGAATTTCGTCAGGTCATTTTGCCGGTTCCGTTTTGCCGCCGGCTGCGCCGGCCGGCGGTCCAGCCCCGGCTCCTGCCGCGGGCGGCATCATCACGCCAGCGTGCTGAATCTGCGTCCCGAGGGCAGTACCCGACGTGACTGGCCCAGACGGGAGACCCATCGCCATCGCGCTCTGTGGCTGCATCCGCTGGTAGAGCATCTTGAGTTTCTGCTCGAGACTCTTTCGCATATCGTCGGCGATTGGCTGACCGTTGGGCAGCTTGCCGCTCTGGAGGATCTGCTGGATCTGCTGCGCGTTTTGCGCGGCCGTCGGTTGCACCGGCTGGGCGCTGCCCTGGACGGTCTGCTGGCCGGCCGCGAGCCCCGGAGCACCCTGGTCGGCAGCAGGGTCTGCCGGGTTGTGTCCCGGAGGCGCCCCTGCTGCACCTCCCTGGCCGCCGGCTCCGCCCGCGCCTCCTTGGCCGGCAGCAGCAGCAGTCGCTGCTGTTCCAGGTGCCCCCGGGGCTCCCGGCGCTCCTGGCGCTCCCGGTGCTCCCACGCCCCCGGCGCCCGGGCCGGCGTGGGCCATCTGCCGCTGGGAGGTCATGGCACTCACGGCGTGCGCGGAGAGCTGGAACGGGGTGAGGTACATCTGGTTGGTCTGCTGCATCACGGCCAAGTGAACCTTCTTGTAGGACACGTGCGGCTCTTGGCGGTTGGTGCGGACGGCCTGGGTCCTCTGCTCCTCGGCCTGGACCCTGTTCTTGGCGCTCGCGCCGACTTGGGCGAGCGCCTCCAAGAATCTCACGAGCGCCTCGTCGCGCACTGGGAGCGAAGTCACCAGCAGGTCCCTCGCATGCTGCTTGCCCAGCTTGGTCGACAGGTTCTCGTACGCCTTGTCGTCCGTCAGACTCTGGCCGTCGTGCAGGGTCAGTTGACGGAACCGCTGGCGACACTGGTTCGCTGGCCTGTGCACACCATGCATGGACAGGCTCCTCGACAAAACCTCCGAGACCAGCGTCCAGTTGACGCCGAATTCGTGGACGATGGCCAGCAGAAGCTCGTCCTCGCCTCGGCTCCACGTCAGAATGCCGGGCTGGCCCTGGACCCTGCCAGACGGATAGCCGTCGGCCTTGACGCCCCGGGAGTTTCTGTTCCGATCGTTGAGCGGCTTCCTGTTCCGCGCGGCCGCGCCGCGGCGGCCGTACCGCCCGATGTCGGCGGAGTAGTTGGGGTCCACGTCGTCCCGGTAGGCCCTGGCACGCCTTCCGTCGTGTTCGAGCTTGCCATCGTAATCCTCCGCAAAGGCACCGCGCCTGCGCTTGAACGACTTCCGAGGGGGTCCCAGCAGCCCGTCGTCCATGAGGTCCAGCTCGGGGGCCTGACCGACATCAAACGCGTCGATCGCGTTGGCCGCGGCCTGTTGCTCCGCAATAGCCAGCTGGTGGCTCGCAAGAGCCGCCTCATACTCCATTCTATACGACCTGTATCGGGCTTCCTCCCCGATCAGCCGCTGGCGCTCGATCTCAAACAGGTGGCTCTGGATCCTCTCTGCCGTAACAGCGTCCAGCACCATGAAGAGTCCAGGGTCCCCTTCGGACACGTCGACGATGATGTCGAGCTTCTCTCCGATCTCCTTGGCCTGCTTTCTCAGCAACACGATGCCGTCCTCCAGCTCCCGGAGGCCCGGGTCGTTCTCCGCGTCAATCTCCAGCAGCGTGGCCGGGGACGGGAGCATCGCGGCCTTCGTGCGCCTGCCGGCCTTTTTCTTGCCGTCCGCCTTGTCCGCCTCGGCGGCCTCCTGTCGGAGCTGCTTGATCTCGTCGCTGAACTGCCGGCAGGCAGCGGGCGGCTGTTTCAGGTTGAACTCGCCCTCCATCCGGGCAATCTCCGCTGCGATCGCGAGAGCAGCCGTCTGCTTCCATAGGCGCTCCTGCGCGACGTCGACAGCGAGCCATCTCATCTCGTTGAGCATAAAGCCCCGCTGCGACAGCGGCCGCTCCGGCTCGGGACACGGTGGCTTGAACGCCTGCGCCATGAGGCTCCGGGTGCAAGCAATCTCTTCGCCGCGACAAAGAATGTCGTCATCGCTGCCCTCAGGCGGAGTGCCCGCCGCCTTGACGTCAGAAGCCTTGGCGTCGGAAGCCTTGGCGTCGGAAGCCTTGGCGTCGGAAGCCTTGGCGTCGGAAGCCTTGGCGTCGGAAGCCTTGGCGTCGGAAGCCTTGGCGTCGGGCATCTCGTCGCCGACGGGCTTCTTGGCCTTGCTGCTCATGTCGACGAGTGCAGTCGTGCTCGTTGACTCCTACTCAGGCATGATGTTGTTGGGTCGTCGTTGGGTAGTCTATCTATCTGCTGGTGGGGCGAGGTGGATGGGGGGCAGGGCGCGGGGAGCGAGTGAGGTGAGGAGTCTGTCTGAGAGAGACTGCTGCGACGAACGGTGTCGGCATGTGTGTCGTACGAGCTAGTATGGAGCCGGAAGAGCGCCACCAGCGTACGTAAGGTCCCACTGGCCTAAATGGTACCATATAGAGCAACAGAGGCCGGAAAGGAGGGCTCAAAAAGGCGCCAGAGCTGTGGCAAGGATTTGAATTCGCTCGCGAATTGAAAGAGACGACGCACCTCGACCAGCACGGTCCAAGACGATCTATGCCGCGCGCAGAAGATTGAAAATGGTACAACCGAACGTTGCAGAGCACCGCAGGATCCTCAAACGGCTGGATGTGCAAGCAAACTCACAGGCCGTCTTTCTTGTCCGAGTTTGAGGGCCCGCACGAGTCTCTCCGCTTCGAGGCAAGGAGAGAGATGACCTCTTCATGGACACCGCCGACGTCAGCATCTCGCAGCGACACCGATCCCCGACGAGCCGCGGTGCCTCGGTGCCTCGGTGCCTCGGTGCCTCGGTGCCTCGGCGTCTGCTGCACCCGACGACCCCGCTCCAGGTCCGCCACCACCACCACCACCACCACCACCACCACCCCCCCCCCCCCCCCCCCCCCCCCCCCCCCCCCCGACCCTTCCTCGCCGTGCCCGCCGCCTCGCCGCCAACAGTGCCACGTGACCACCGAGACGGAAGTCCCTGTCTCTCTATTCTCTCTATTCTCAGCGTCAGAGACGCTTTCTCATGAAGCGTTGTGGGACAAAACTTTTTCTCTCTCTTCGGGTTCGTCGCGAGTCCACCCTCGAATCTATCCGACACCGAGTATCTTGAAGCCACGCCGGCGAATGGCGGAACGACCAGGGGCCTAGCCACAGTAAAACGCCAGGCTTGGACCGATTCGTCGGATTAGGGAAATGAGAAGCAAAACCCGCCTCCTCTGCAGCCTGGCTGCACGGACTTGGGCCGCAGCGCTCCGAGAGAACGGCCTGGGAGGACGGGCCGCGACGACGCGGGCCACGCCGCTCGTCAGAGGCAGGAACGCGCAAACAAACGGAACGGCACCATCGACGTCCGGGTTCCGCCACCTCCTCTCCACCACCTCCGCCTACCAGCAACAGGAAGACCCCAAGCCCGTCCCAATGAAAAAGCTCAAGGACTCGTTCCTGGACGGCACGTCGTCGTCCTACCTGGAGGAGCTGGAGGAGCGGTACCGCTCGGACCCCATGTCGGTCGACCGCACGTGGGCGTCCTTCTTCAGGAGCATGGACCTCGGCGTCGATCCGGAGGCCGTGGCGCAGGCGTACGATGCGTATGAAAAGGGAGAAGTCACATCGCCGCTCGCGCAGGCGGCGGTATCGAATCAGACGATCCAGGAGAGCCAGAAGCTCCTGATGCTCGTGCGGGCGTATCAGATCCTGGGGCATCACGCCGCCGACCTGGACCCGCTGGGGATCACCGAGGTCGAGAAAAGGCCAGAGCTCGACCCGGCCACGTACGGGTTCACGGAAGCCGACCTGGACAGGGAGTTCTTCATCGGCATCTGGAACCAAGAGGGGTTTCTCAGCGAGCAGCGGCCGGTGCGCACGCTCCGCGAAATCCTGACGAGGCTCCGTGAGACCTACTGTGGCACCATCGGCTACGAGTACATGCACATCCCCGACCGCGAGAAGTGCAACTGGATCCGCGCCAGGATCGAGACGCCCGACGTCGAAGAGTTCAGCCAGGCCAAGAAGCTCAACGTTCTCGACAGGCTCACCTGGAGCGAGCGCTTTGAATCGTTCCTGAACAACAAATTCACGGCCGCCAAGCGGTTCGGACTCGAGGGGTGCGAGTCGCTGGTCCCCGGCATGAAGGCGCTCATCGACAGGTCCGCCGAGCTGGGCACCGAGTCGATCGTCATCGGCATGCCACATCGCGGCAGGCTCAACGTGCTTGCCAACGTTATGAGAAAGCCCATGGAGCAAGTGTTCTCCGAGTTCGCCGGAAAGTCGCCGACGGCGGCCGACGGCAACGAGACGTACATGGGGTCGGGAGACGTCAAGTACCACTTGGGCACGTCGTTTGACCGGCCGACGCTGTCCGGAAATATGATCCATCTGTCGCTGTTGGCCAACCCGTCGCACCTGGAGGCGGTCAACACCGTGTGCCTGGGCAAAGTACGCGCCAAGCAGTACTACGGCGATGACCACACTCGCGTCAAGAACCTGCCAATCCTGATGCACGGCGACGGCGCGTTCGCAGGACAGGGCATCGTCTACGAGACCCTTGATATGAGCGGTCTCCCCGACTACACGGTGGGCGGCACGGTCCACGTCGTCGTCAACAACCAGGTGGCCTTCACGACCGACCCCAAGGAGTCGAGGTCGTCCCCCTACTGCACCGACGTGGCCAAGGCGTTGAACGCCCCGGTCTTTCACGTCAATGGAGATGATGCTGAGGCGGTCGTCAGGGTCTTCGAGCTGGCCGCGGAATGGAGGAACACGTTCCATTCCGACGTGGTCATCGACCTGATCGGCTACAGGCGGTACGGGCACAACGAGATCGACGAGCCCATGTTCACCCAGCCGCTGATGTACCAGAGGATCCGCGCACACAAGAATCCGCAGCAGCTGTACAGCGACCGCCTCCTGAGCGAGGGAAGTGTCTCCAAGGACCAGATCAAGAGCATCGTCGACAAGGTCCAGAAGACGCTGCACGATAATTTCAACTCGGCCAAGGACTACAAGCCGAGCGTGTCCGAGTGGCTCAGTTCCGTGTGGAAGGGATTCATGTCCCCATCGCAGCACTCGCGCATCAGGAACACGGGCGTCCCGCTCAGCCTCCTCAAGGAGATCGGCGAGACCATCACCACCATCCCCGAGGGCTTCACCCCGCACAGGCAGATCGCCAAGGTCTACGAGACCAGGAAGCGAATGATATCCGACGACAACGAACCCATTGACTGGGCCACTGCCGAGGCGCTCGCCTTCGCCACGCTCATCTGCGAGGGCAACCACGTCAGGCTCTCCGGACAGGACGTCGAGCGCGGCACCTTCTCTCACCGTCACGCCGTCATTCACGACCAGAAGACGGGAAAGACGTACACACCGCTGTCCAACGTCCTGAAAGATCAGGAGAAGAGCCAGTTCACTGTCAGCAATTCGTCCCTGTCGGAGTATGGTGTGCTCGGCTTTGAGCTCGGCTACGCGCTCGAGAATCCCAACTCGCTGGTGCTCTGGGAGGCCCAATTCGGTGACTTTGCCAACGGGGCTCAAATCATCTTTGACCAATTCGTATCAAGCGGCGAGGCCAAGTGGCTGAGGCAGAACGGACTGACCGTCCTGCTGCCGCACGGCTACGACGGCCAGGGCCCCGAGCATTCGTCGGCGCGCATCGAGCGCTACCTGCAGATGGTCGACGAGGACCCCTACGAGGTTCCGACAATCGACGAAGAGCACTGGTTCACTGGCGGCCACCTTGGATCGCAGATTCAGTCCATCAACATGCAGGTGGTCAACGCCACCACGCCCGCCAACTACTTCCACGTCCTGCGCCGCCAGATCCACCGCCAGTTCAGGAAGCCGCTGATCATCTTCACGCCCAAGAACCTTCTCAGGTTGCCGGAGGCTCGGTCGCCGCTGTTCGAGTTTGACGACGAGGCGGACGACAAGTACATCAAGGGCGCGCGGTTCAAGAGGCTCATCATGGACGAGGGGGAGACGGACAGGAGTCCGAGTCCGCCGCCAAAGCCCGAAGTCAAGCGGCTGGTGATGTGCAGTGGCAAGCTCTACTACGAGATTGCGTTGGAAAGGAACAAGCGGGGTCTGCAGTTCGACGTCGCCATCGTCAGGCTCGAGCAGCTGGCGCCCTTCCCGTTTGACCTGGTCGGTCGCGAGATCAGGAGGTACCCGAACGCGGAGATTGTTTGGTGCCAGGAGGAACCCATGAACATGGGTGCGTACGCACACATCCAGCCGAGGTTGCTCAAGTGCATCGAAGTGGAGCGCGGCAGGGACAGCACGCCCCTCCGCATCCCGTACTCGGGGCGCAAGGCGATGGCGGCGACGAGCACCGGGTTTGCGTCCGTCCACGCCGCCGAGCAGGCTCAGCTTATTGACAGTGCCCTGAGCGTCTGAGGCGAGCACGGCCTGAATTCATGGCCGCGATGTTCAAAGCTGATTTGCATTTGTAAGCCCGGATATTACGCAATAACTAAAATACCATATTGCATAAAACGCGCGCGAAGGCCTATTAACGCGGTCTTTCTGCGGTTTTTGGCCTGGGATTCGGGCGGTAGGAATGGCTTGAAAGCGCTCGGGCTAGTGGGGCTTCTTAGCGATACTCGCAGCCACCCACCCCAGGAACAAGAATGGCTGGCAGAGCAGAACGACAAGAACGGGGAGGAGCGGGCACCCCTCCGATCGCTCTCGAGTCTGCGTCGTCGTTCGAGACTGAGCGCATCCTCCGGACGACGTCGAGCGGTGGCAGCTTCCTGCAGCGCCTGCTGTCTCGAAATGAGAGCGCTGCGTCGTACTTCAGCGTCCCGACGGACCTGGACGACGACGGCTTTGACGACAAGAACGAGGCGCAGTCGCGCAAGCAACACCATCGGTGGGTGCCAGAGGAGGAGGCGGGGGTCGTCAGCCGATACACGTTTGGATGGGTGACAGGAATACTCTCCCTCGGAATGACCAAGCACCTCGAGCAGTCCGACCTGTGGGACACGGCAGAAGTGGACGACGTGCGGCGAGTGCGTCGCAGGTTTTCCCGCGTGCTGGCTGCCACCAAGGACTTTGAACTACAACCAAGCGGGAAGATGTCGTCGGCCCTCTGGCGGACACATCGGAAGCGGTTCATCCTTGCCGGCCTGATCAAGCTCTTTCACGGTCAGTATTGAACTCGTCGCCGTGCGCTCGCGCGCCCTGACTCTCTCACTCGCGCTACGCGCTTCGTTCGCTCGCCAGACTGCTTCCTGTTCGCAAACCCGCTGTTGCTCGAGGGGTTGCTGAAGCATCTGGCGAACAGCGGGCCGCGATTGATCGGCGTTCTGTTGGCTTTGGCCCTCGCGGCGTCTTCCGTGGTGCAGACACTGGCCATCAACGCGTACTTCCACGTCGTTTTCCGGCTGTGCGCTCAGGTCAAGACGTTGATCATTGGCGAGCTGTTCGACAAGGCGCTCCGCATTGATAGCTCGGAGAAGGCCAGCATGGGCGTCGGTACCATCGTCAATTTGCAGTCGAACGATGCTGCCAAGCTCTACAAGCTCCCGCAGTACCTCCACATGCTCTGGTCGGCGCCGTTCCAGATCATGACCGTCATGATCATGTTGATCAGGGTGCTGCACCCGATACCCGCGTTGGTGGGTCTGGCAGTCACGGTGGCACTCATTCCTCTGTCGTCGCTGGTGGCCCGGGCGTTGGCACGAGCCCGGACGCGGATCGTCAAGCTCACCGACGAGCGGGTCAAGCTCTCAAGCGAGGTCATCCTGGGGATCAAGGCCATCAAGCTCTACGCGTGGGAAGTAGGTGTTTGAACCCGGCCGGTTGGCCTCGTCGCGACGCGCGCTCGCGCTTCGCACGACTCGACTCGCTCACTCGCGCTACGCTCTCTCCTTTGCTCCTACCAGGAGGCATACTCGACGAGGATCCTGGAGTTGCGCGAGAAGGAACTGGCCGCCATCCGCTTTGCCGCCTTGATCGGCCTGTGGAACTCGATGCTCTGGCTCGGCGGTCCTATTTTGATCAGCATGGCTGCCTTCTTCACCTACACTTGGATGGGATACGAGTTGGAAGCGTCCGTGGCGTTCCCCGCGCTGGCGCTGTTCAACCTGCTCCGCTTCCCCGTCATGATGCTCCCGACGCAGCTCGAGAATATCATCAACGCCAACGTCGCCATGAAGCGGATCCAGGCGTTCATGGAGAAGGGCGAGATGAAGGCGCTGACGACCGCTTCGGATAGCCGCCTCGGATCGTTGCGCATTCGCGGGTCGTTCGGGTGGGGCGACGGCCAGGACCTCCTGTCGCTGGACACCAAGATAGACGCTGGGTCACTGACGATGGTCGTCGGCGAGGTCGGCAGCGGCAAGTCGAGCCTGCTGCAGGCCGTGCTCGGCGAAATGCGAGCGCGGGGGCGTCATGAGATCGACGTCAATGGGACCGTCGCGTACACGCAACAGGATCCGTGGATCCAGAACATGTCACTGCGGGATAATATCCTGATGGGCAGCGCATACGACGCTATTCGCTATAATCGCGTCGTGCGCGCTTGCGCCCTCGAACCGGACCTGGGCATTTTGCCGGCGGGCGACATGACGGAGATCGGCGAGAAGGGCGTCAACTTGTCCGGTGGACAGCGGCACCGCGTCGCGCTCGCCAGGGCATGCTACCAGGAGGCGGACATCTACCTGTTGGATGACCCGCTGTCGGCGGTTGACGCCGAGGTGGGCCGCCTTCTGATGGATCAGTGCATCACGGGCTTGCTGGCCGGGAAGACGATCGTCCTCGTCACGCATCAGCTCCAGTACCTCCCGCAGTCGTCGGCCGTCATGATCCTGGATGGAGGGAAGGTATCTGACTTTGACACCTACGCCAACCTAGTCGCCAAAGGCATCGACTTTCACCAGTTTGAGGGCGATGGTGACGACCACGGTCGTCACGACGTCGACGGCGATGGAATCGGTGGTGGTGGTGGTGGTGGTGGTAACGACAATCACAATGTTGTTGTTGCCGATGTTGCCGCTACTGATGTCGATGTCGATGCAACCGCCGAGACGGGCGGTGCCACTGCCAGCACCAGCGCGGGTACCAGTACGAGTACGAGTACTGGGACAGATGGCGATGATACCACCGCCGACTCGAAGGTGCTGCTCTCGGCCCTGGACGACCAGAAAAAGAACATCACCAAGGCCGAGGAGCGGGCCGTCGGCCGAGTCTCGCGGCACGTCTACGCCAAGTACTTCTCGGTGTGGGGCACGAAATGGCTCCCAGGGATTGTGTTGCCAGTCATCGTTTTGTCCCTGGCCTTCATGGAGAAGGGCCTGCAAAGCGGACAGAGCTGGTGGCTCTCCGTGTGGTCTGCCGGCGTCGAGTCGGCGGCCATGTCTGACGAGCAGGAAGAGGCCTGGTGGGTATTGATCGCCGTGCGCTCGCTCTCCCTGACTCTCTCACGCTACACGCTTTGCTCGTTTGCTCGTTCGCCAGGTACTACATGAAAATATACTTTTTCATCGGCCTCATCGCGCTCGTCGCGACAGTCGCTCGCCAAGTGTCGCTCGTCCTCGGCGCGTTGGTCGCTGCCGGCAACCTGCAGCGGTCGCTGCTCGAGACGGTGCTTAGGCTCCCGATGTCGTTCTTCGACTCGCAGCCCACTGGCAGGCTGCTCAATCGATTCACCAAGGACGTGGAGGCGGTCGACTCGTCGCTGCAGTCGTCCCTGTCTTCCTTCCTCAGCTGCTCGGTCTCGGTCGTCTGGTCCCTCATAGTCGTGGTGATCGTCACGCCGGTGGGTGTTGAAGAATCGGATGAATTCGGATGATCGGCTCTCACTCGCCTCACCCGCCACGCGCTTCGCTCGTTCGCCAGGCCATCGCCGTGGCGTTCCTCCCAATCACGTTTGCCTACGCCAAGATCCAGAGGATGTACGTGTCGACGTCACGGGAACTCAAGCGACTCGACTCGTTGGCCATGTCCCCGATTTTCTCCATCTTCAGCGAGACGTTGCTCGGTCTGACGACCGTGCGCGCCTTCCGAGTCGAGGGAAGCTTCCGCGCCAAGGCGGAGCACTTCCTGGAGGAATCCAATCGGTGCTACTGGCCGATCCAATGCGTCAATCGGTGGCTGTCCGTCCGCCTCGAGCTCACGGGCACCTTCATCGTCCTGAGCTCCGCCGTCGTGTGCTCGGTCCTCGACGTGTCTGCCGGTCTGGCCGGCCTCGCCGTCAGCTCTGCGCTGAACCTGAGCGGATTGATGTCCTGGATGGTCCGTCAGACGACCGAGCTCGAGGTGAACATGAACTCCGTCGAGCGCCTCGTGGAGTACGATGACACGCCCCGGGAGGCTCCCGCTGTGGTTCCAGAGCGACGACCGCTTCCAGCGTGGCCGACTCGGGGCGAGATTGTCATCGAAGACCTGCAAGTCCGGTATCGACCAGAGCTCGACCTCGTCCTTCGCGGGGTCTCGTTCAAGTGCGGTCCCGGGGAGAAGGTCGGCATCGTCGGACGCACCGGATGCGGCAAGAGCACCCTCCTGTCGGCCATTCTCCGGATCATCGAGCCCTGTGGCGGAAAGGTCGTGATTGACGGGATCGACGTCTCGACCATCGGCCTTTGCGACCTCCGCAGCAGGATTAGCCTGGTCGCGCAGGACTGCGTGCTCTTTGCTGGATCGGTGCGGTCCAACCTCGATCCCTTCTCGATGGCATCCAACGACGACGTCATCTGGGACGCAATCTCCGCTGCCGGGCTCCGCGAGACTGTCCAAGCGATGGGTGGTTTGGATGCGTCGGTTGCTGAGGCCGGCGGCAACCTGTCACAGGGCCAAAGACAGCTCGTCTCTCTGGCCCGCGCGTTGCTACGCAACTCTCGAATTCTCATCCTCGACGAGGCTACCTCGTCCATCGACACGGCGACCGACGCGCTCATCCAGAAGACCATCCGCAAGTCGTTCGAGGCAAGCACGACGCTGACCATCGCCCACCGCATCCACACCATCATCGATAGCGATAACATCATCGTTCTGGACGCCGGCAAGGTGGCGCAGTTCGGCTCGCCTTCCGATCTCATGGCAACGGGCGGCGCCTTTGCGAAGCTGCTGTCGTCGGCGAGGAAGCAGCGGTCGGGATAATCCCACGTTGGCATTTTATTGGCAATTCATTTGATTCTTTGATTGATTGATTGATTGATTGATTTGATCAAACCACTCCGGCCATCGACCGCACGATCATGTCGTGCCCCGATTGGATTTCTCCCAGGAGAATGGAGGCAGCGAAACTGCCCGCCTCTCCGCTCGACATGCCAGCCTGATCCGTGACGTACAGGACCGCGTGAAAGTCCTTGAGACCCTGGGCGAGCGGCTTGCCGCTGATCTGGGCCTTGAGATCCGCGGACGACTGACCGGTGAGACGGTTCTCGACAGGAAAGGTACTCGAAAATCCGCTGCTGTGTGAGTCGATCGCGACCGCGACCAGAAAGTAATCCACGTCCACGTGGTCGACGTCGGTGCGACCCACGATGACGGGCGTCTTGTCCTTCTTGTCGTCCGGGTTCCGGCACTTGAACTCGTTCGCCGAGTCTCCGACGCTGAACCAGCCCTTGCCATGAAGCTCGACGCACTGCTTCGACACCTGAAAGGCCTCGAAGTGCACCTCTGGCGGCGAACCGTCGTCGTCCTCCTCGTCGGGCTGCTCCTGCGAGACGACGCCCGTCACGGCGAGCTCCCCAAGCTCCTCCTGGATGGCGCTCATTGACATCACCTCGGTTGCGGAAAACATGTAGTCGCGATCCGACTTGGCGCTGATCGAAAAGACCATCCCGACCTTCTTCCACCCCCACGCGGTTGCGATCGCGTCTGCCCGTTCCTCCTGTGGCGTGCTCCGCTCCATCTGCAGCTCCTCGGCCGACCCCTGCTGCTCGGGCTCGTAGATTGCATGCACCAACACCTTGTTTTCTTTCACCTCGCCGTACAGGATCCCTCCGCGCTTGTTGTGGAAGCCCAGCGAGGAGACGTACGCCTGGAAGGAGTTTGCCGCGTGCATATCAAAGCTGACAGAGGCGACCGACGACGACTCTTGGCGCTCGATGCGCGTCTGCTTGGCCACCATCTCCTCAACCGTCATAGTCGTACGGCCCGCCTTCAGAAAGTCGGGAAGCTTGACGCCCTCGACCGTGCGCGACGACGACGTGAGCATGTTGACGACCGACCCGTTCTCGAGGGGTGGCCTGATGTCGGAGAGCTTGGCGTCATCAGGCATGTCCGTGAACCCTTCCGGGCAGAATCCGACGTCGTCCTTGGTGGTCAAGAGCTCGGGCCGCAGCGAGAGCGCGACAATGTCCTGCTCCTGGTCATCGGGAAACAACGACGATTTGATGACCGACTTCAGGTCGTACACCGTGGTCGTACGTTTTTCATCCACTCGCACACGCTCCATCCCATCACGGGAACGGACGCGTAAGATCAACATCTGATCCGAAGCAAGCGGGCGTCCGAACCAGCGCAGGCCTGACCAGATACCGGGGAGTGTCAAGTGGTGTGATTCGTTTTGTAAACGTGTCGTCGATGGCCTCAACCTCCACCTCCCCCCCACCAGGGACCTCCCAGGAGTGGAAGACGAACGGCTGGCGGATTACGGTGTCTACGGGGCCGATCGCGACGGAGGAGGAGAAGGACAGGCTCCACAGGGAGATCGAAAAGTCTTCGGCCCCGCCTCCGGAGCAGACCTATCTGGCCAACGCCTTGCGGATAGAGCACGAGCCGTCGGGTTGGGTGCTCTCCTTCTGTGCCAAGGACGCTCTGAAGCAGTCGCTGGCCGATGGCAACGAGCCCGTCAAGGTGGCAATGGCGAGCAAGTGGCAGGCCGATCGGGCAGACGCGCTCAAGGGTGTGCGGAAGATCGACTACGACTGGACGTACACGACGTCGTACGCCGGTCAGTGGAGCAACGCCCGAAATCCCGGTGCGGTGATGGCCATGCGCGATTCCGACAAGCAGCTGAACGTCGAGCTGCTGACGGATCGGACCATCCCGCTCGTGGCCTACCACGAGGCGCCCTTGTTCGTCTCGGAGCTGGACGACGCGGGCGCCTCGGAGCTTTCGGTGAAAGTGCGTGTGACGGAAAGATACTGGTTCGTCTTGATGCGGTTCTACCTGCGGGTCGACGACACGCTGGTGCGGTTGCGGGACGTGCGATGGTTGAACGAAGAGGGCGGCTCTGGCGTCCTCTCGGAGACCCGGTGGCACGAGACGAGCGAGGCGGGCGTGGTGGCGGCGTGTGGTTCGGACAGCGAGCAGGCGGCGAGCCTGCTCATGAGCATGGCACCCTCGATGGTGGTCAGGTATCGCATGTCGACGACTTTGAACTTACCCTTCTGATGTTCGCCGATGCGGATGTGCGTGCCGACGAGCTCCAGTTCGACGAGGTTCGTATCGTTCACGGTGGGGTATCTGAGTCTCGCGTACTTCAAGGTCGCGTACGGGCTGTTTACCAAGCTGGTGGATTTGCACGTGGGCATCCCGCTGTTCGACACGACCATCCAGCCGATGCTCGAGCAGGTGCTGACGTTGATGCAACAGAGCATCGGGTCGGCCGATCAGCTGCGGTTTAGTATGACCAACATTTTGCTGGCGGCGATTCTGATCGTCTTGTCGAATTGATGGGTGTAGGCTAGGGCACGTGCCTATGCTAGGCACGCGCCCTAGCCGGGCCACACGCCCGCCGCAGTCAGAAAAATTCGCCACTTCGTCGAGTTTTCTCCAGAAACTAGACCATCGTGTTCATATGGTCTTTCCTAGGTCGAATTGACGACCCGGAGAGGCGCCGTGTCGCCTTGGGCGTTGATTCGTCGTAGGACATCTCGCGTTTATCCGGCGCCGTCGCTCACTGGTCGGGGCCGGTGCGGGTGCCAGTGTGGCCTGTTTCTGTCTGTTCGCTCATTATTTCGTTACGACGACGCGGTGGCGTCCACGCGCTCGCTGGTGCGACCTGGCTTGCTTGCTGAATGCTGAAGGTAGGTCTTGACGTCCTTGTGCCGTGCACTCGCCCTGACGCGCTCTCCTCGCACTCTCACTCTCGGGACGCGTGACGCTCGCTCGTCAGGTCTGGTGAGGCGGCCCGGAGTCCCCGGTACGTTCAGCCATTCAGCGACGACGGGTCGGGTGCAGCATGGGTCGTGGTCTCCTCGAGGGGGTGGTGGAGGTGGTGAAGCGTGAAAGGGGTCTTCCTCGCCGGCGGCTCGTCTTCGTGACGGGGTGTCGGTGGGGAGGTCGGGACGGGGCGACGGGGTGACGGTGTTCACGCAGGGACCTCTACGCGAGGGCCGACGGGCGAGTCGAATCGTACGAAAGAATAGGTGGGCAGCATACGAAGAATCTGATGGAAAATTATCTGGCGTCTCCTCTTCCGTTTGCTCATAACGCCGTTTATGATGCGCTGTATTCTGGCTACGTCGGGCAGCGGGAGGTCGGCGTCGACGACTACGTCGTGTTCACCGCTTCCACGTGGCGGGACGACGTCTGGGCCATTCAGACGCACATCTCGGACGCGCTGCAGGACGTTGCCTACATGCTGAAGCGCTGGAAGGGGAACAACAAGTACCGCTTTTCGAACGCCAAGACGAGGTTGCTCGTTGATCTCCGGGGGGAAGCGCGCCGGCCGGCGCCCGAGGCGGAGGGGGCGTCGGACGAGGCAGAGGCAGAGGCAGGTATAGAGGCATAGGCAGAGGGCGAGAAGAAGATATTACAGAAGAAAAAGAACAGCAATCAGACTGCACTGTACTCGGGGGCTTCCCCCGTGGTGTCAGGCGGTCATACTAAAGACATTACATGTAATGTCTTCAGCAATCAGACTGCACTGTACTCGGGGGCTTCCCCCGTGGTGATGGCATCACCCGTCACCCGTCACCCATCACTCGTCACTCACCTCCGAGCTTGCGCCGCCCACGTCCTTGCCGAGCCAGCGTGCCACGAGAGGCGTCATCGCCACCGTGGGTGGAAACCGCACCGGGGACAGGGCCTTGTGCGCCGCGTACGCTATGGCAAACGTGCCGACCTTCTCACTAGTATCCGAAACCGACAGGCCGACCTTCGTCAGCAGGCCCGCCACGTCGACGCCCGCGTTCACGAGGGCGTAGCACGCGGCGAACGACACGATGGCGAAGCTCACCGACGTGAGCAGGTACGCGCTGCCGTACCGCTTCAGCAGGTCTTTCGCCTGTTGCCCCTTCGATTGGGTGCCTGATTCGTCCTTCGACGTGAACACTTTCCACAGTCCGGCCTCCAACCCGTACTTGACGGTGGTCTCCTCTGCGTCCGGCGGATCGGGTCTCGGCTCTTTCGTGGCCCGATGGAGTGTGGTTGTATTCATGCGGAACCGAGACCTCTTGGCCGAGGCGGCCTCGCCCGGGCCGACGACGACGACGCTCCTCGTCGTCGTGAGGCGCATGGCTCTCGGAACGTCAGAAGTTACGAACGCCGATATCGGCCAATGCACCACGCGCGCGTGAATGGTCGGTTTTTGGTTCGTATGCGAAGGCGAAGGGGAAGAAGAGCAGCTCGTACGAACCTCGGATGACGAGGAATGGTTTTGAGTGACCGACCATTTTTGCTCCACACAAGTAATCGGCGCCATCGGAGATCGCCGGCAGCTGCATCTGCCGTCGTCACAAACAGCTTTCCCGATGATGCCACACGTGATGACTCGGGGGACGGGGACGGGGACGACGCGTCGCTCCCCTGGACCGACCCACTCGACGGCCTCGTCTTCCACCAACAGCACCGGTCGCCGGCCACGGCGGGCCGTTCGCGCCACCCCGGCCGACAAGGGAGCGGCCGCCGTCGATCCGTTTGCGGAAAAGGAAGTCTATCAGGACAACTTCTTCGACCGGTTCATGATCGACTACTTCAGCAAAGTCACGAGCAAGCAGCTCGGATACGAGAACGGCTCGCCGTACGAGGACACCTATGAGGGATACGTCGAGCTGTCGCGGGAGATCATGAAGGGCAGGACGACCACGCAGGTGCATGATCTGGTTGCCGGTATCTTGGACGGTCTGCTGCCCCCCCAGTCGCCGGAGCGGTTCAAGGAGTGGTTCCCGCTGAACAAGAGAAACGCCGAGATCAACGCGCTCATCACGACCATCGGGTTCAAGTGGTTGGTGGGGCCGTCCGAGGTCCAGGATGCAGAGGTGGTTTTCAATGGCGAGAAGCAGGTGTGGAAGAGCGGCGTGAAGATCAAAAAGTGCCGCTACCTGGAGAACTCCGGGTGTGTCGGCATGTGCACAAACATGTGCAAAATTCCGACGCAGAAATTCTTCCTGGACCAGTTTGGGCTTCCGTTGACGATGAACCCGGACTTCGAGACGCTCGAGTGCGAGATGATCTTCGGCCAGACACCGCCGCCCCTCGAGGAGGACCCGGTGTACGACCAGCCGTGCTTTTCCGTGTGCAACATCGGGTCGGGCGAGAAGAAGGTGTGCCCCAAGATTGACACGGACCGGAGAGCAGCAGCATGAAGGGTGAATTTTTTGTTGTCGTGCAAATGCAGTGCAATCCCCCATGGCGGTAAAGATGTAAAATGCGATGTTCCAGCCCTCGGGGTGGCCGAAGATGGAGATCTGGCGAGCGAAGCGGGTAGCGCGAGTGAGAGGGTCAGGGCGCGCGGGCGCACGGCGGTCGAGGTCAGTACCGACCATATGGTACATTCCCGACTGGGAGAGGACCGTCAGCGCGCGGAGCACGACCAGTCCGAGCATGAGCCAGTGGATGGTGTGGGCGCCCTGCTTGGCGTGGTCGACTCGGTTGGACCTTGGTAATGGATCAGTTCCGTCGCTCGCAGACCTCCTCGACGACGCCACCTGCGACATTGTTATTGACAGGTAGTAGTTCTGAGAACAAGCACAATGCATCAGCTTGTGGGAACAGCAGCCAGCAACACCAGGCTGGGGAATTGGACATGTTTGAAGAAGACGTCTGGGAGCAACCCATGCCGCGGCTTTGCCCCCAGCATTGGCCCCGTCGGACGTGGACGCACCGCGTGTTCTCCGAGCAAGCTTCCCGTGACGGCGCATGTGCGCGACAGAGACGGGAACGGGGACGGCGCGACCTCGATGGCCACGGCCTCCACAGCCCTCCCGGCCCTCGCCCTGTCCTGCCTGTTGCAGGTGGGCGCGCTCGGCGCCGTCGAGCCGGCGATCGCGGCCAACCTGACAGCTCAGGGTCGCGGGACGGCGGCCGAACTGCAGAGCCTCCTGGAGCAGAGGGGCGCAAAGCTGCCGGCCCTGACGTCCTCCCCCAACGAGCGCAAGGTCGACATCCAGGCCAAGAGCGGGTCTTCCCGGGAGCTCATCCGTGAGCTCCGCAGGCAGAATCAGGAGATCCAGGATCTCAAGGCCGAGCTCCAGGGCACCGATCCCAAGAGGAAGAGGTCTTCGGGTGTCGCGGCGCCCGGTGTGACCGCCTCGTCCGTCGCTCCCGCGGCGCCGGCCGCCGGAAGGGGAGAGAGGGGGGGAGAAGGAGAGGGAGCGTCAGCGTCGTCGTCGTCGGCGGCGGCGGCGTCGTCGGGCGCGCTGCCGGTGCTCAATATCCTCGGCATTTTTGCGGCCGCCGGCCTTGGAGGCTACGTCACCCTCCAGAAGAAGGACGCTGAGGAGGCCGAGGCAGCATACAAAGGCAAGCTCGACGCCGAGCAGGGCATCGTGAGCGGTCTGAAAGACGATCTTTCGTCCATCAGGGGCCTTCTGGACGAGGAGAAGGAGCTCGTGGAGAAGATCAAGCGCGAGTCGGCGACGGCCTCGTCCGAGTACGCAAGGCAGTTGGGCCTCGAGAAGTCGTCCAAGGAGGCCGTCGAGAGGGAGAAGCGCCTTGTCGAGCAGTCTCTGTCTTCCGAGCAGCGGTTGGCCGAGGCCCTGCGGCTCGAGGCCGAGAAGACCAGCGAGCTCCTGGAAGCCGAGAAGGCCGCCAAGTTTGCGGCCGACGCCGAGGCCTTCCAGCTCAAGGGACAGCTCGCAGACGTGCAGAAGGCCCTGGCGGAGGAGAAGCTTCAGGTCCAGAAGTGGCAGTCTGACAACGAAGAGGCCAACAAGAGGCTGTCCGAGGCTCGTGAGGAGAACGAGGGGCTCTCTGAGGACCTGGAGGAAGGGGAGAGGCGCATCGCAGCGCTCAACGCCGCGGCCGCCGCGCTGCAGGATCAGATTGCCAACGCGACCGCCGTCAACGCGTCGCAGAGCCAGTTGATCGAGCGCATCGGCAAGGAGGCGCTGACAATGTCCGAGGCCATGTCGGTGATGCGATCACAGGCGGCCGAGCGGGCCCTCGCTGCCGCGGCCGAGCGCGATCGGGTGACTCAGGAGCGGGAGAAGTTCGAGGCGGAGGCCCTCGCGAACCGCAGCCAGATTGCCGAGCAGCAGGACAAGATCAGGTCGCTCGAGGGGGAGATTGATGCGAGCAAGGCGGCGATCCAGCGTGCCAACACCGAGCTCGCTGCCACCAAGCAGGAGCTCGCCAAGGCCCAGGAGTCCATGGCGTCCATGCAGACCGAGATCAACTCGCTCAACGACAAGATTGCCAGCGCCACGTCGGCGCTCGAGTCTGAGCAGGGAGACAACGCCGACCTGCGCTCCGAGCTGGCTGCGCTGCGGAGCGAGCTGACCAATATCAACTCGTCGTTCGAGGCCGAGCGGGAGGAGAAGGATCAGCTGCTCCAGGCCATGGACCAGCTGAAGGACGAGTATAACGCGATGACCGAGCGCGTCGAGTCGGGCGAGGACATGGTCCAGAGGTTGAGGAAGGAGGCCAGTGAGCTCAAGAAGACCATCTCTGACTTGGAGACGAAGAACCGGACGCTTGGTTCCAACCTAATCCAGGTGGAGGAGCAGAGTCGCGCCAAGCTGGCCGACGTCGAGAGCAGGCTGGCCTCCGCCGAGAAGAACTCGGGCGGAGCACTCGCGTCGCGTGACGACGCCTTCCTCGCGATCGACAAGCTCGAGAGCGTGATCAAGGTCCTCCAGGACGATATGGCGGACAGCTCGGCCATGGCGCTGCAGGCGAGCGCCGAGCTCGAGAACGAGCGTCACTTGCGCAGCCAGGCCGAGGAGGAGCTGATCGGGCTCCGAGAGGAGCTCGCGTCCATCACTGCGGCAGAAGCTGCTGCAAGGGATGCGGTGATTGACGAGGTCGCCAGCCTGAAGGCGGAGTACGAGCACGCGATGGAGAAGCTCAAGGAGCTGGCCGCGGCCCGCGCGGCCGCGCCAAAGCGCGCTGCCAAGCCTAAGGTGGAACTGACCGAGGCGGAGAAGGCCGAGAAGAAGCGGATCGCCGCGGTGCGTACTGTTTTTGTCGATGCCTAGTCGACGGTCGGCGATCGGCGGTCGGCCCGCGCCTCGGCAGCGTCCCTCACTCCTACCCCATCTCGCTCACTGGCATCGTTTGACTCATGCGTATCGCAGGAGAAGCGCAAGGCGACTATTGCAAGGAAGAAGGCGGAGAAGGAGGAGGCGGAGAAGGCCGCCGCACTGAAGGAGGAAGTCGAGGCCTAGCCGCCTTTCATTGTAACAATAAACTCCATCATCCATCATCCATCATTATCTATCGTCCGTCTTGCACTCCTCGCAGACCCCGATGCCCGACTCCCGGCCGCCGCAGCTGTCGCAGACGTGTGCCCGAATGAGCGGCCGCGTCGTCACGTTCAGCACGTAGTGGACAAACGCATCGAGAGGATGCACGATGAACGGAATCACACAGAGACCGATGAACGTGGGCAAAGACTTCTCCACGAGCGCGACCGCCGTGCCGGTGTCCATCGACGTCGTTTGCGCGAACGTCTGGACCAGCGGGTTCTGCTCGTCGACAGCCTGCTGTAATGCCCACGAGCTCGCCGCGACCACCGTGTGTATTGTGTATCCCGGAAGTGCCACACTAGCGAGCAGCTGCCACAAGATCGTGTCGAATCCCCGCTCCAGGGCGATCGTGCTGATCAGCCGGTCCCGATCGACGCCGGGGACGTCGTCGATCGCCTGCGCCTCTTCCAGCGTTTTCCGGTACTTGTCGACCGTGTCGAAAACGACGTACGAAATTGCCACCGCGTACGACAGCGTCACGCCGCCCGGGAACAACCACGCGGAGAAGGCCTCGCCGACCTCGTTACTGTAGCCCAGGTACCTCAACGGCCCGTCTCGAAGCGGGTCGTACGGTGCTTCCTCCCCCTCGTCCCCGAGGATGGGCTTGAACTCCGCAAATGGCTCAAAGGACGTGCGATCGGCGGGCGTGCCGATCGTCTCGAAGAGCTCGACGTCCTTGTCGTTCTTCGATACCCGGGTCGTCGTGGCCCTTGTACCACGAGCGAAAAGAGGGCCAACCGCGTGCGCGTGGGAGGGGGAGCAGTCGGCTCTCGCCGCGGCGCATTGCTGCAGGGACATGGATATCATCGTCGTCGTCGTCGTCGCGCTGGGATGTGACGATGAATGAAATACCTGGTAGATCTACCAGGCAAAAAATGGGACAACAGATGATGAGTCATCACACACACACACACACACACACACACACACACACACACTCGCTCACTCGGTTCGGCTCTTGCTGGCCACTTTGGCCATGGCATCCAGCTTGGCGAACGACCAGCCCCAGTCCGGGTAGATGATCTGGCGGTGGTCAAACCGGTTGTCGTCCGGCGAGTAGCGCTCGCAGTGGTAGGCTGGGGTCAGGACCGTCGACTTGTGTCGATTGATCCCATAGCTACGGAAAAAGTGCTTGACCTTGGACGCGACGACCGTCGGATCGGCGTCGCGCCACGTGGCCACCAGCTGCCGGTACATGCTCACCGGGCCGCACATGTGGATCTTCCTGAGCCTGCCAAATATCGACAGCTCCTCGTACGTCATGCCCATATCGACCTCATCCGTCTGTTGGATGTCTCCCGAATCGTCGAGGGGCTCCAGCTCGGCCGTTGGCGGGGCGGCCTCGATGTCCGCCAGGGACGCGTACCCGAGCTCGACGGCGGCCCACTTGAGGAAGCTGCGCAGGTCTTGTTTGCTGACGCCGCCGATCGGATTGAGGTCGGCAGACGAACAGTCGTACTTGGTCAGGTAGCCGCGCAGTGCCTCGTCGACGTTACCGCTCCCCAGAACCAGGAGGAAGCCCGCCTCGCCGCGCACCCACGGCATCAGCTGCGCAAGGAGGAAGGCGATCACCATTCGTATTCTCGCCTGGATGTTCTGTAACGCGGCGTTCTCCGCATGGCTCCCGCCATGTGCCTTGAACTTGGGCGACTTGCCCGTGATGAGAGCGAAGAGCGCCGTGATGGCCCCAACGACCGTGTCAATCCTCACGTCCAGGTGCGAGGCCCCGATCTCCTCAGCCAAGCGGCGGGCCCTGTCTCTCGTCTGGTCGCTCGAGTTGACGGTCCCCATGTAGACGGTCGTGAGCAGGCGTCCCGCCAGGTCCCCGGGTGTCTGCACTGCCGCCAGGTCGGCCTGGTCTCTCATGCCGCAGACGCGCATCACATCCCTGGCGACAGCCTCGTCCGAGCGCATGGCCTCCACGACCATCTGGCACATGCACCCGACGATGCCCGCGACGGACGCACTGTCCGCGCCGCCCGAAAGCGGCAGCAGGAACCCGGTGGCACCCGACCGCCTCAGGTAGTCCCAAAGCCAGCACGCCGGGCCCCGCGCAATCTCCTCCTGCGCGGAGAGATACGTCGCTTCGATCACGGGCGAGGGCCGGCCGGCGGTCGTCGCTTCATTGAGACCCCTCTCTCCGGTCGTAACGTCAGTCGTGTCGCCAATGCAGAGGCCAAAGTCGACGTCGACGACCGGGTAGGCAGTCGCCCGGCTGGCCTGGTCCCGCATGCTGCTCAGGGATCCTCTGTACGTGTCCACTTGGTCCAGGTCGATGTCTGCCACGATCGTCTCGACCTCGTGCACGGAGAACTGCGACCCCTGGCGGACCACGTCGCCGTTCACGATGACACACGCACACCCGTCGTAGTACAGTCGACCGCCGTCGCACCCCTGCTGGTTCGCGTACAGATACGCACCGCCCGCCTTCCTTGTCGCGTTTCGCATCAGCTCCAGTCGCGTGTCCAGCTTCCGCAGCTGATGGTGCGACCCCGAGCCGTTTGTGACGATGGATACCCCCGCCAGCGCCAGGTCGACGTGCGGAGCGGCCGGCGTGAAGAGCTCCTCGCACGTCTCGGACGCCAGCGTGGCGTCCGAGAACTGCATGTAGGCGTCTCCGATCGGGCAGGTCTTCTGTTCCGTCACGTCCCGGATCTCTTTCGGCAGCTGGAATGTGTCGACCGTCTTTCGCCGGGCCCACGTCGAGAAGTACCTAGGCTCCCTGTAGTTGCCGTCGTTGGCCAAGTCGAGCTTCGGCCTGACCAGGAGCACCCTCTTATTGAGCAGGAATATCCGACAGTTGTAGCGAACGCCCTTGTGCGTGACGGGCGTCCCCAGGTCGACAACGATTCCGTCCGAGTAGCCATCGCGAATCAGCGCGGCGATGCACTCCCACGAGTGCACCTCGGTGTCCCGCTCGTTGAAATGGTCCTCGCAGCCGTAGCCGGGGACCTCGAGCTCGGGCCCGAGTCGGTACCGCGCGCCCCATGCCCTGGCTTGGTCTATCGACCTGACGAACGAGAAACGAGAAGGAGCGAAGCGCGCGGCGCGCGGCGCGCGGCGCGAGTGAGACGGTGAGAGAGCGTGTCGGGGCGTGCAAACGCACGTCGGTCGAGCCCGACACGCACCGCCGGATGCGTCTTGCGTTTCCCTCAAAGTCCAGCGCCCACTGGCATAGGTTGCAGGTCGCCACCCGGGCGATCCGTCGGTTGCTGCCCTCCAAGTTCGACGCGGCCATCGTGTGTGGGACGACGCGTGGAGGGAACGGGGTTCGTGTTCGTGTTCGTTTTGTTCTTAAGAACAAGCTTGTTCTCTCGTTTGCGAGCACAGCGTGCGCTCCGCGGCTCCGCGACGACCGAACAGAAGTTTTTCGTCGTCGCGGCCGTCCACAGGAGAGACACGCGATTCGCCGCCATGGTGACGACGGAGATCGTCGGGTCGGTCACCGAGCTCGAGTTTTACGAAGAGTCCGATTTGTTCTTCGCTCGATTGGGAGAATGCAGGCTCGCCGACGGCCGGGAGGACTGCGCCGTAGCGGTGTCGCACGACACGGGCATGGCGTACATAGGCGTCGGCAGCCGGCTGTACGAAGCCAAGACGCGCGACCTGGAGTCGTGGCTTTCGAAAATTGACAACGCCGAGTCGGTTCCGTCCCTGCCGACGCTGTTCGACGAGCAGGGGGGCGCGTTGCCTGTGCAGTGGACTGCTCCGGGGTCGATCACGAGTCTTTCTCTTAGTCAAGACGGGAGCCTGCTGGCCGCGGCGGCCGGTGGGCGCGCCCACGTCCTTCGGGCGGACGACCTCGTCTGCGTCTGGGAGTCGGAGTGGGACGGGGACGGGGGCGCTGAGGAGGAGACGCTGGTCGGGCTCTCGGGCCGGCATTTGGCCATGTTGAGTGGCGCGTCTGGAAGGTTGCGCGTGGTGAACCTCGACGACCAGGCATCGGCGGCACCGTCGACGTCACGACGCGTGGCACCTGCCAAGGTTGTCTGCGACGCTGACGTGTCGGCGTTCTCGTTCGGTCCATCGTCTTCATCGTCGTCACCGTCGAGCACCGAGCTGGCTTTCAGTGTGGGCGACGAGGTGCGCGTGTACGACCTGGTCTCGTCCTCGGTCGAAGGCCGCGTCAAGCTGACGTGCTTTGACGTGACGGAGAACGACGGGATGACGATGCGAGTGGACGGTATGGTATGGACCAGGGAGCGGACCATCATGGTGTCGGCTGAGGTCGTGCCCGACGGCGACCGTCTGGTGACGATGCTGTGCCTCTCGTGGACCGGCGACATTGGCGGAGACGGGGAGGTCGCGTTCATGTTACAAGAGCTTTATCCGTCCGACGTGTCGCGGGAGTGCACGGCAGACCGGCAGATGCTGGTGGGAGCGTGCGTCCGGGAGTGGGACCGCGCGGCCGTCCTCGCCCACCAGGGCATCTTCGACGGGCACATCCGACCGTTCGTTTCCGTGGATGGAGCCGTTGCATTCGAGAACATCACGGAGGACAAGCTCTGCTTGCGCCTTCCCAACGCGCCGGACGACGGGGACAACTGCATCCGGAGCATCGGTTTGGACTGCACCACGGGACCGCTGTGTCCGCATCCGCTGGACGACCGGGCGGACGACTTGCGCGGCTTTCCCCGCGCATGGATCCTGACGTCCGACGGCGTGCTTCGGGCGTACATCCTGGCCTCTGTGTCCGGTCGACCGCCGCCGTGCGTGGACCCGCGGCCCGTGCCGGTCGCCGCAGACCTCGCCGAGGTTGTGTGTGGCGAGGGCCGAGATGGCACGGCGGGTAGAGGTAGAGGAACGGTCGGTGGAACGGCGGGTGGAAGCGACGCATTGCTGATGGCGGGCATGGCGGCAGCTTTGGATGACGACGGAGACAGTCTGGAGGAGAGCGAGGACGAGGACGAGGACGAAGGGGACAGTGCGGGCGGTGGTGAGTTCAGCGCCCCGGTCGTGGGCCAGTCTGCGCAGTCGAAGCCGCTCTTTTCATTCGGAGCCGTTCCAGCTACTTCAGCTGCTCCAACTGTGCCATCCCCAGCGTCACCTGCAGCTCCGGCCGCCCCGGTTGCCCCGGCGGTGTTTGCCCCTTTCGCCACACATGTCGTGCCGACGGCAGCGCCGCCCGTCGCCCCAAAGGCGCCCGTCGTGCCATTCCCGCAGGCTGCCCTGGAGTACGCCGGAGGCAATTACCCACGTATCGAGGCCGAGTTTCTGGAGGCTCTGCATGGCACCCGCGTGCTGGAGCGGGAGACGTTTGAGCTCATGACGTCGTCAATGAAGGACCTGGGCGAGCTGCGGGCGGCGACCAACGCGCTAGTCGCTCGCTGCAGAGGCGCCGTCGACGCCCTGGATGACGTCCGAGAGCAGTTTGACGACGTCGCCACGTCGATGAACGAGTCGTGCAGGAGGATCGACGCCATGCCCCTCTTCCAGGCACGCGACAGCGCGGGCGGCGGCAAGGCCCCCTCCGCGTCGGGCCAGGGGCTCGACCCGACCCTGGCCACGTCCGTTGCGACGGCAAAGTCCCAGCTTAGGCAGCTGAGGTTGACTGCCGACGAGCTCCGTGAGACGATGCTGATACTGCAGGACGACCAGCGCGGTGGCAGGACGGCGCACCCGCTCGACGCGCTCGAGGACGCGCTCGCCGGCCAGTCGGCCGTCATCAAGAACCAGACGTCACGCATCGACGCACTATGGGCGCGAGTCAATCCTCGGACGAACGGCGGGCTGGATCTGTTGCGGTCGCCGAACCCGCCGGCGGCCAGGTCCACGCCGACTCGTTCGCGCCTGTTGCACGTGAGCCCCCACGTGGACCGCCCCAAGTGGGTGTCGCTGGCTGGCAACGTCGACGTCGCCGGTGGTACTGGTACTGGTACCAGTGACGCTGGCGGCGCTGGTATCAGCTTCGGGAATGACGTCCCCAACACCAGCGACGCGCTGGCAGATGACATTCTGGAGCGGGCGAGGGGCGAGCGGGCAGCAATCGTCGTCCAGTCGCACACGCCGCAGCGCGGACGGTCGTCTTCCAGGCGGTTGTCGGGGCTCGAGCCCTTGAAGCCCGTCGAGATGGCACGGATCCCAGAGCCTCCCGTCTTCGTCGAGAAGAAGCTGGACGTGCCCACCGCGATCGCGCCCAAGGCGGCCGTCGTCTTGCCGACCGCCAAGCAGCCCGTCGTGGCCGCCCCCAAGCCGGCGACCAGCATGCCTCCCGTCCCGTCCTTCGACATGCTCAACAAGTCGAAGGTGATGATGGCCGCTGTCACGGGGCCGAAGCCGGCGCCACCAGCGGTGGCACCCCCCAAGGCACCAGCGGCGAGCGGTCCGCCCATCCCGTCCTTGGACATGCTCAAGAAGTCCCAGAACCTCATGGCCGCGGCAGTCCCCGAGGCCAAGCCCAAGGCACCGGCGGCGAGCAGTCCGCCGATCCCGTCCTTCGACATGCTCAAGAAGTCCCAGAACCTCATGGCCGCCGCGGCACCGGCACCGACCGCTCCCGCAGCGCCCTCGCCCTCGCCCCGGCCTTCAAAGACGGGGGGGGGTTCTTTCGGCGGTGAGACCAAGCCGGCCGGTGGAGGCTTTGGTGCCGCTTTTGGCGCCGGCACGGGAACGAGCTCCTCGAGCGCGGCGGCGACGACCACCTCGGTGACACCTTCTGGAGTGAGCCCTTTTGGTCAGAAGGCTGGTTTCGGACAGTCCAGCGGCTTCGGATCCGTGTCCCAGGCGCCACCGACGGCTTCAGCTTCCAGCGTGTTTGGCTCCTCGTCGAGCACGCCCGCGCCCTCTGGCTTTGGACAGTCGAGTGGCTTTGGACAGTCGAGTGGCTTTGGACAGTCGAGTGGCTTTGGACAGTCGAGTGGCTTTGGGCAATCGAGTGGCTTTGGGCAATCGAGCGGCTTTGCTGGCCAACCACCGCAGACCCCTGCTGTGCCGTCGAACGTGTTTGGAGCGACGGCAGCGAGCTCGTCGCCCTTCGTGGGAGCCTCGGGCCAAGCTCAGACTTCGTCGCCGTTTGGGGCAGTTCAAGGAATGCAGCAGCAGTCGGTGTTTGGAGCGGCTGGCGGCGGGTCCAGACCGGCGACGTCGGTGTTCGGAGCCGGAGCCACGGGTTCGGGGTTCGGCAGCGCGCCGCAGCCAGGAGTTTCCAAGACGATGTGGGCCCCTCGGAAGTAATCGGGGTTCGGGTTCAGGCAGGTTAGAGCCATCGACACATCGACGGTTAGACTCCGTCCCCGCTCTACCATCACCGCCGCCACCCGTCTGCAAGGTGGACGTGGACACGCTGGATATCAAGGATGACATCGTGCGTGCGTTCTGGGAGCTGACGTACGTGCCGGTGGGGTGTACCGGACCGCTGTCGCCGGTGCGCACGTGCTGCGGTCGGTCAAGGCCGGGAAAATCGTGGAGGATCCGAATGTGGTTGGTCAGTCAGTAACTGTGGTAACGGAGTCGCGAGATTGATGTTCAGGTTGACGACGACCGCGTGCAGCGCGGCCGCGGCAAAGTGGATGCGCATCACCGCCGCACTGTTTCGACAGTGGACGGCGACGGCGTCCCCGCGGCCGATGCCCTGCTGGTGGAGCCAGTGGGCGAGTGCCACCGATTCGCGGTGCAGCTGCGCGTAGTCGAGCGTGGCGTTGATGCCACCTGCCGGGAGGGGGAAGGGAACGAGGCGGCGAGGGTGAGCGGGTGAGCGGGTGAGCGGAGCGGAAAGAGAGGGGGTGAGGCGGCACGCACGGTCGACCACGGCGAGCTTGTCCGCGTGGTGGATGCTGGCGAGCTCCAGCCAATGGAAGCAGTCGGAGACTGCTTCCCTGGTCGAGCACGCCATGAGTTTGATCGAACAATCTACGCTGTAGCTCTGCGACTGTTGAAACGAAACGCCACTATACGCGCGTTAATTGGCAACTCTGGTGTTCTCAAAGTTATCCTGCGGTGCGACAGGGCCGTTTGGGTGACTGAGTGAGCGGGGAGGAGGGGAAGAGGTTGGAGGGGGGATCGGACGGAGACAGGCGCGAGCGCGGGGTACGCCGCCACGGATGCCGCCTCGCGTAGAGGTCGCGGTCGACAGTTGTAATGTGGTGGTCGACGCGGGGCGGGGACTCGAGGGAATGCGAGCCGAGGGAGAATTTCGAGCTGAGGAATCCAGAGTTTGAAATCCGCGGGGGAGGAGGAGGATCCAGGGCTCTAACGACGACAAATCGCCCATCGTTGGCGTTAACACGTACTCGTGGTATATATATATAGGAGTCATATATGTGAGCCAGCGCTCGAGTGAGTGGTCGGTCCTGGGACGGAGCGACCTCGATCTCAGTGCGGATCGTGGTCCCGATCGCGCGTCCCGTCCCTGTCGACGATGGAACCTCGAGGCAGCAGCCAGCGTGACTGTGTGAAGTACCGGTTCCCACCGCTCGTTGCCAGCCAGCCCTGTCCGTGCCGGATCGCTTCCATTCGGCGCGGCGCGCACGCGGGACGACGTGGACATGCGCACCTTGTAGCTGCGCGCGCAGCGACGCCGCAGAGGCCAGGCGAACGACGAACGACGAACGACGAACGACGAACGACGAACGACGAACGACGAACGACGAACGACGAACGACGAACGACGAACGACGAACGACGAACGACGAACGACGAACGACGCACAAC
>Ga0255780_10000407_pt1 | contig 41987 bp, 24 predicted proteins | sample 071ome_32_FD_179978 | JGI IMG/M metagenome (GOLD analysis project Ga0255780, IMG submission 179978) | Coastal salt marsh microbial communities from the Groves Creek Marsh, Skidaway Island, Georgia - 071405AT metaG (version 2) | ecosystem: Environmental > Aquatic > Marine > Intertidal zone >... | reverse complement strand
TGACAATATCCGCATCGAAAGTTACACTCGTTACCAAATGAAACTTCTAAATATTCTGGATTTACATCAAACTCTGCACCGCCTTCTTTTACAGCATTTAGTCTATGCTTAAAGAAAATAGTTTGGTTACGTTGCTTTCTATCACTAACATAATCTTTGCCAAGTGCTTCAATCTTCCAACAGTAGTTGCAACCAGCAGGTTGTTCACCACGCATCATAGCAGCACGTTCTTGTTTCTTTTGTGCTGTGTTGTGTATTGCACTTGGATTTTCTAATAACGGTGCTGTGTCAATCTTATGGGGAGCAGGGTGATAACAACTATGTGTTTCACCTGTTTGGAAATATATGTTGGCATGATACCATTTTGCGAAACAAAACGTAGGAGAAATTTCTTTTGTAATTTCATCAATGCGTTTAATTTCTTCGCTTTCGCTACGCTCCATTAAGTTTCTCTATCTAAAAATTGCTTGCTGTTATCACGAGTAGGATTCTGATAAACTGTTTTGAAGAAGAGACTTTGATTACCATTTAATGGCTCGGCTGCAATCGGCAAATCAAGTTCTTCGATTAACTTGTAACCAAGATCAACTGTATCTTCTTCCATTTTATCTTCGTCAATTTCTTTGCTATCCCAATATTCATTAAGCCAGTCAAAATCACGTACATTTACAAAGTCCCAATCTGTACACATTGTTTTGTACAATCCTTCACGAGCGCCGTAAATAGCCCAACGACCATTTTCTACATCTGCACCAACCATTAACCACACATACAAGCGATGTAGATTTTTCCAATGATTTTTATGAAACTCGTCAATGCCTACTCTCATACCTCTGTCCAGTGCCATTTTAACACCTTCACGGAAACCAGCACGCCATGCTTGATGCGGAGTAGCATTGTTGTAAATTTTACTAAATGTTCCATTCATTTGAACATATTCGGTATCCCAACAAAAATCTACTTGAGCGTGTGGATTATTTGGATCTGCATTTTCGTGTGTACGCATGTTTAATACATGGGCTTTAGGCCAACATTTCAATCCGCCATTACCATAGGAAAGTCCATTAATAATATTCTTTGCAGTCCAACTGATTACTTTGTTTGTTAAATCTACGTTTTCATCAAAGTTGATAACTTGTGTTAAGAAATCATCAGTTACCCTGTTATCACCATCTACAGTGATAAAACGATCTGTATCGCTTTGTTTAGCAGCAGCCTTGTGTGCGCTATCGCTGCCTTTTACTCCGTGTACACGTTTTGCCCAAGGTACCTTGGTGCATAAATCTGCATAGTTTTTTTCAGCATTTGGTTCGTCGTAACTAAGATATATAATATCATAGTCAACTACACGAAATGTATTAGCCATCGATTACCTCATATGAATACGTAGAAAACTTCCTTACAGTATATATTGACAAATTAAGGTTGTCAACTTCAAAATCTAACTCAAAAGGAACAATGTATTCGTCGCCAACTTTTTCAAATCTAATTAATCTATACAACACATTAGGATCATACTTTTTTGTAATGCTGTAGAATTGCTTCGTAGGATCTACTTTTGCTTCAAGTACTTCTTCACTCAATACCAGTCTCCAACATTTGTTTTGTTTGTCTTGTTGTACTATAGCATCTGCGTTTTCGTCGTTTTGAATTTCGTATAAAAAGTTATCTTTAAGTTGCTCTGTTCTCCATTCACTCATGTGTTTGAGAACATGCTTTTTTTCTAAGAAATCCCATTCAACAATATATTCAACTAAGGATTCTCTGCCTTCCATTAATTTCTTTACTTTAGAAAAAGGAACTTGAATAGCATCTGAATCTTCATCTTTTTCTCTTGAAATTTTTGTTATAGCGCCTTTATCATCATAATGCACATATCTGCTGGTAATAATTTCTACTTGCATATTACAATCCTAAATAGTTTTCGTAAATTGAAATAATATGATTACTTACAAAATCTTTTTCAGTATAATGAAAAACACCGTTTTGTTTATAGTTGCCAATTTTTAATTGCAAATCTTCATCTAAATACACACCAACTCTATCCTGCCATCTTTCTTGAAAGTTTTGATTCCAATTTTGTATTTTAGGTTTCATATGTGTAAAACTAGGATACATTACATTAGGATTAGTAATCTTGTTTTCAATATTCATTATTTTTGCTGCAATAGCAGCACTAAGATCCATACTGCAAACTTTTTGAAAAGTTTTGCCGCCTGCATATTGCTTGTAAAAAAGTTGCCAGTTGTTGGTTATCATTTCTAGCCATGTATAAAATTCATGTGCTAGATCCGATTTTTTGAAATAGTGTACTCCACTATAAAGATTTGGTAAAGCATATGCAGCAAATGCTTTACGATAAAATGTTTTATCTACAACTTCACCTCTATAAGTGTAAACTTTGCTAGTATAAAACAAATCATAATTTCTTAAAAAATCAAACCAGCTGTTTAGATCTTGTAACACAAGCATATCTGTATCAAGTACAACAGTTTCATCATAAGGAATAGCATGATAGATTTTCCAACGATTACTTATTTTCCAGTCTTCATCTTCTGCATGGTCTCCCCAAGGTATTTCTACAATATCGTCAAATAATTGTTTATAACGTGAAGGCACAGGATCATTTGTAATTAAACAAATTTTTGCATTTTCATTTGTAGCACGTATACTCATTGCAGCAAGACATGCTTGTCTTACATAATCAAAATCACTGTTTTGAGCAAGCATTGTAAAATTATTGGTTGTCAATTGCTCTCTCCAAACTAAACTTGTTCATAACGTGTATGTTTAATCCTTTGGTTTTTGCTAAAGTATACTCTCCAAGTCTGCCTGCTTTTTCCATTAGCATGGTAATTTCATCATCCTTGATACTATGTAATACATCTTTATCAATTGTGTAAAAATGTTTACCGGGTAACTTTGCTATAAAGTTGCCTTGCTGGTATCCATTCATGATATGTGCAGCAATACTAAAAGCAAAATCATTCCTATACACATTACTCTTAAATTGGTATATGCTTCTGTAGTGCATATAGTTTTCTTGTATGTGTTTTACTAAATTAAAGAATACTTCGTTAATTTTAGATTTTCTAAAAAACACAACAGTTGCCCAATAAAAATCTACACTAGTATCACTAACTCTGTCAAATTCAGGAGTACCGTTGTGTATGCCTAAATGCACTGCATCTGTGTACAACAAAAGATCGTTTGCTGCACAAAAACAGTTGTTTAGTATGTTGTTTGACACAATATAATCTGTGTCCATTACGATTGTTTCATCGTATGGTGTTAAAAAATAAGCGTCTGCTCTGTTACCGTTGTTAAAAGGCAAAATCCTGTTGGATACACTTCCGTCATTGTAACGTTTATTTGCATATTGATGTTTGAGATTGTTAACAAAAATTATGTTATCAAATGCATCAACGTAATCTGGAAATTTAGATTTTACATCAACATCAGTAACAAGGCTTGTGGGCAAGTTCATATACTTGCTAATACGCAGTGCAAGGAAATATGCTTGCTTTACATAGTTAATTTTTGTATTGTTACTTGCAAAAAGTAGTACACCTTGACTCATAAATCCATTATGCTTTCAACTGATCTGTTTGTTTTTAACTTATTGTATTCAGTAAAATATTTGTTGCTTGCTTCAAAATATTGTGAAATTACTGAATTCGTAAAATCTTCTAAATCATTTACTTGAATTGGAATATTGTTATCATCAATAAGGATAGTTTCATCTTGTTCTTTTTGTACAAGACTTTGACAAAAACTTATAAGTTGTTGTGTGACGGAGAACTGTCCTCCGTTGTAATAGTAAATTAAATTTTCTGCATATTGTTCTTTTAACAATCTTTTTTGATTGTTAAGTGTAATCATATAATTGCTAATATCAAGTGCTTTTGATAAACGTTCGTCCATACGTATTCTCCATTAGAGCTATAGTATATAATAAATTTTTGGTAAAGTCAACTTATTACTGATTAAACAAGTGCAGAGTTTACAACACCATTTGGTGCTGCTTGTGTAATAGCACTATATGTAACACTATCATATACAAAGGTACTACTTGGCGTATAAGTGTAAACGTTGCTTGTAACGTTTCCTGTTACATTTTCGTCAATACCACCCACATCAGGTTCACCTGGATAACCTTGTTGGCCGCCTGTACCAGTATCAGCATCATCAAATTCAATTTGGAATACCAAAGCAGTTGCGTTTGCAAATGTTACATTTGTACTTGCATAGATTTTGTAGCTGTTATTATCATAGATAGTTGTACCACCTGGATCTCCTGGACTTGGATTACCTGTTGTTACACCACCTTGCTTTTGGAATATTAATGTAGTCGGTGTTGTGCCTGTACTGATGCTAGATAACAAACTTCCTGTACCTGTGCCTGGACTAATTGCTTCTGTACGCCAGTTACCTGCAACACGCCCAAAACGAATAGTACCCATAGCTGCTAATATTTGTGACCAGTCCCAATCTTTGGTATTTGCAGTTCCACTTGTACCGCCTGTTAAACTTGCATCAAATCTTATTTCGCCGCCTGCGCTCAAGAAGTATAATAAATCATTGTGATTCAAAAAATTGACTGTAACCCTGTGTGTTATTGTAGTGCTCCAAGGATTAGTAGATCCGTTTCTAGTACTGCTACAACTTGTACCACCTGAAGTACGAAGTAATCCAGTTGTAAAGCTGCTACTGTCAAAATCTGTAGTAGCATGATTAAATGCATTGACTGCTGCGGCAGTAGTTTGCAAGTCTACATAATGTGGCCAAGCAATTAAATCTCTATTAGGAATATCAACATCAGCAGGATATGTTAGTTTACCCTCAAATTCAGTAGGAGAAATGGTTGCATTCATAGTACCAAATTGATGAACATGACCTGCTTGTAAATCTAACCACAAATCAAAATGTTGCTGTTCAGTTACAGTATCACTAACACCAGGAGTACTTCCTCCTACAACTAAATTACTAGTAAAATTTCTACCATATCCACTTGACGTAGTACTTGTTGCTAAACCATGCTCAGTCCACGTGTTAAAATCGCCTAGTTTGGCTGCAATACTTCCTCTAATATTGTTGTATTCTAACGCCGTAATTGGCTGTCCAGTTGCAGACATAGTTTCTCCTCAGTATAATGTATTTATTATACATTAAATTTATTTTTTGTCAATTAAAGACCTGTTATAAGAGAATATGCAGGAGCAGGATTTGATACATAGGACATGCTATCTGCTCTCATATGAGCTATTGAACTAACTAAGGTTCCGTTTACTCTTTCGTCTGCTCCACCTGCTCCATTTGCATCATCAGCAAACGTAATTAAGAATCTAATTTTGCTACTAGATTCTGCTTTAGCTTGTATGGTGTATTCGTTGTCAACATACGCAGCTGAACCAGTTTTTGTATAAATGGTTTGATAGCTACTGGTTAAGTCAAGGTTACCAATAGCACTACCTGTGCCAGCACCCGTTACAGTATCGTCAGTAACATCTTCTGGTGTACCTTGTAAGTTATAACTTTCTGTGGTATCATAATTGAAAATAACTGTTTGCATTGCTGTAAGCATTGCTTTCCAGTCTTCGGTTTTTTGATAATCTGGATCACTTACTGCAAGAGTATGTGTTAGTGCAGCACTAAATCTAATTTCGCCACCTGCGTTAAAAAATCCTCTACGTGCATTTGCTGTACCAAAATCTACTGTAAATTCATGTATAACACTCTGTGGTAATGCACTACCACCCCAAACTGTGCTACGTGTAGAATTTGCACTAGAAGATTCTACTGCTACATAATCATAATGTGTATCAAACCTATTTGTTTCTACAGTTGTTAAGTTTGTTTCATATTCATCATACAGGTCATCCCAAACTAATCCTGTTTCTGATGATTTAACACGAGTAACAACATCTTGTCCAATTAAACCACCAGGTAAACTACCTGTTTGGTGTACATAAATTTTTGTATAATCGTCTGCTAAGTTTTGCATATGCTCGGCAGTAACTTCATTGCCTACTGGTACTGGACTACTCAACACTGTGTTGTTATATCCTTTATCTCCACTACCTACACCTAAAATTGCTGCAATTCTACCTTGTAGAGTGTTGTACCTAGCGGCTGATATTATATCTCCTACTGCCATAACAATTCCTTAATTAACTACGTATATTTATGTTTTTAGTATGCACTCAACAAGTTTTTCCTCTGCATTGGTATTTGTTTCAAGTGCTACTCCTACAAATGCTCTAGTTGCAGTTGTAGTAGCAACTCCGTTTTCCCATGCATAAACTGATTGTCCTTTTGATACTGGCTCTTTAATTCTTACTGGTACACGACCTTTAAGTGCAATAGCCTGTCCATCAATATCAGAGTTCATTAAGTATGCTGGATTTTCACTGATAACACCTATAGCAACATCTGAACTTTTTGCTGCTACTGCTTCGGCTGTTACTGATGCGCCACCAATAGCCATTACAGTGCCAACTGGATATTCTTGATCTGTTGTGTATTTTTCTGCTAAGTCTGCGTAACGTGCTTTTGTTGCAGTACCACTGAAAATTACTGCTGTCAAGTTACCACTGCTGTCTCTAGCTGCAATAGTGTTTGCTGTTCCTAATGTGCTTGCTGTACGAGCTGTGCCTGCAACATCAAGTGCAGCCGCCGAAGTTGCCTCACCACTAAATGTATCTGCGTGTACAGTTGACCATTTTAATGAAGCACTACCTAAATTGTAAAGAGATGTTGTCTCAGGGAAAATACCTGTATTAACTGCATCTTGATTTCGTATGCTTATAATATTACCAACGCCAACACCACTACGTGTAGCACCCATAAGTATTCTATCACCAATTTGGTTTTGTATTTGACCAATTGTATCTGAAACAACACTTACTGACAAATCGTTGCTGTTACCAACTGTAAATCCTGCATCAGCAAAACGTGCAATACTTGTAAAGTTTGCTGTGCTTGCTGTTAAGAAATCACTAGCAGGTTGTCCGTTTAGTTTTAACGCATCACTTGCAGTACCCCAAATAACTGGTTCGCCTGCTGTACCTGCACCTGTTGTTACACCTGTTGTGCTGTCTGTGTTAATTAATGTTATGCCTCTGCGGATTAATGTAAATCCAGTTAAATCTGGAGCATCTGCAGGTTGTGTTGAGCCTAAAGTAAATTCTTGTGAGCTAATGACATACACTGGAGTATCGTTAATTAATGCAACAATAATAGATTTATTAGCACTGAGGTTGTCTACTACTGTAACACTTTGCATTTGTGTTGTACCGTCGCCTGCTGCTTGAGGTCCAACAAGAATAAATTCTCCAACTGCATTTTTTGCATATAACTGACTGCTTGTAGTATTGTACCACAAATCACCTTCGTTTAATCCTGCTGGTTCTGTTGCAGCAACTTCTGCTCCACCAGCATTTTTCCATGCTGTACCAGTGTAGAATTTAAGTTTTGCAGTACCTGCATCATACCAAACCTGTCCTGTAATTGCTTTAGCAGGTGCTGTTGTATTTGCAAAATGCTCTAATAAATGCAAAAAGTTTTCGTTTTGTGCTTCTCCGTAACCACTGTAGTTTTTACCAATAAGTTTAATATCGGTAGTTTGGTCAACTGTGCCGTCTTCAACTACAACGAGTTGGTTACCGTTAAAAGTGTTTATTATGTATGCCATCTTCGCTCCTCGTGCTTACACTTATTTATCGTAATTATGGATATGTTACGGTTGACACCCAAACCCAATCGCTTGCCTGCATCCTAAATTCAACTATATGTCTATCCATTCCAAACGTAATAGTTGTTGTAGGATCAGGACTAATATTTATATCTGAAATTACACTTACGTTTTGTACACCAGCACTGTCTACAGCTAAGAAGCTCTTGTTGATGCTACTGTTAACATCAATTGGATCTGTTGTAGCAGTTGGTGATTCTGCAAGTATTCTCACTGTTGTGTTTTCTGTAACACTTGTTGTAGGTATCCATGAAAGTAATAATGCTTTTAATGCACTTTCTAAATCACCTGCTGCTCCAAAACCAGCAGCACCAAAACCTGTACAATTCACTGTGTGATATTGTGTTCTGCCTAATATTTCTTCGTCAACATAACCTTTTGTGGCGGCAAGATCGTCTGCTGATTCGTTGTTAACACTGTATGCAGCATTCAACGCACTGATAGGTTTTTTAACACCTGTAATATATCTATAGCTTAGTGTTCCTGGATTAATTGCAATATCATTCAAAACATTGAATTCTAATCCGTTTGGATTGCTACTTGTAATAACATTATTATCAATATTAATATCATCAACATTAATTGCAACAAGTGTACCAATACTTGTAAGATTACTGTTTACAACACTTGGTCCTAACCCAGTCTTTGTTAGAACTGTTTCATCTTCAATTTTGTATTTTCCAACTTGATTATCAATATTGATGTTTACTTCGGTTGTCCAGTTATGATTTTCATTTCTGTATACCCAATCAATACTGCCTTGGTTTGTGTTTATAACAATACCTGCACCATCAATATATTCACTTGAACTGTCTACTAGCGAACTATCATCTGGTGTGGCAAGTTCAATAACTTTATCAGCAACTCTAAGTGTTGCTATTTCTTCATTTACAACAGTGCCTACTCTAAGGTCACCATCTATTCGCATATCGCCTGTTACAACTAAATTCTTTGGATTAGCAGTGGTACCAATTACTACACCCGACGAACGTGTGTCACTGCCGCCTTCAACAATTGCATTTGGAGAATCATTAAAAATACCCATACGCTGGTTAACTGTATCAAACTTAAAAGCACTGTATGCAATAGTACCAGTACCAGTATCTTTATTCAATTGTAATTCAAAATCATTATCAATACCTAAGTTGTCGAATAAAGTCTTTGTACCAGATTTTTTAATATTCAATCTATTGTTTGCACCAATAAAAATACCATTATCGTTGCTGAATGTAATTGTACCTTGTGTTACACGATTGCCGCCGGCTGCGTCTGGCAATGTAGTTAAGAATGAATCTTTGGTAAACTCTTCGCCTAAAGAGGTAACAAGTTTTTCAGCACTTTCTGCTTTTCCATGAAATGCAAAATCACTAAAACTTGCATTGATGTTAAAGCCAGTTTTTATTGAATTATAACCAGTGATGGACGGAAATGGAGTAAATGCTGCTTTTGACCAAAGTCCAACATTACTACCGTTGATAAACAGTTTTACAATAACTTTATTTTGTCCAGTAGTATCTTTTACTGTTACAACTTCGGTGCCTGATTTTAATTGTGATTTTGTATAACTAGGCCCTACCAATATTGTGTCGGTACCGTCAAAGAAATAAACTCTGTTTTCGCTACCATTAATCCAAATATCGCCTTCTACTAAACTCGTTGGTTGTGTAGAAGAAAACACAGTACTATCTGTGCTTCTAAATGTTGTGCCATCATAAACTTTTAATCTTGCTTCAGCAGTATCATACCACAGTTGCCCTCTCAATGGTTTGCTCGGCGGTGCAGTGTTAGCAAATGTTTCTAATAATGCAATAAAGTTTTCATTTATTGTTTCGCCAAATCCTTGATAGTTTTTACCTATCAATCCAATGTCTGTGGTCGTAGTATCTAATCTACCATCAACAAGTTCTACAACTAATGATCCGTCTGTTTTATTTAATTTATAACTCATTATGTTACCCCGTGATAGATGATAAAGTTAATAGCAGCAAACGGTGGTGTAATATCAATTGGATCGTTAGATGATCCTCCAGTTATAGTTCCGCTATTGGGTAATCTACTTCCTGTACCGCCATCAATGCCACCGCCTGTTAATGTTTCAGGTGCGCTTGTAGATGCATTGGTTACTGCATAAAACTGTTCGCCTGTGCTACTTAATAAATCGTGTGTGTGATCTGGCAAGTTTGAAGCAATAAGTGTAGCTTCATCTGCACCTGATACACCGCCCATTGTTCCTGTTGCAGCGTTTGAAATTCTGTTAGCTCCTCCGGGTGTTCCTATACCGGTTGGCAAGCGACCTCTAAAGTCAGGTATAACAAAATTAGTAATTGTACTAGCATTACCCCAATACCAAGTTGTTGGATCACTTGCATTCCACCCAATTGCGGTTGCTAAATTACCATATGTCGAAATTGGATATTCTGAACCGTCACAAATAAACCATCCAGTAGGTGCTGCTAAACCTGCCCACATCATTACTGTTCCGATTGGTAATTGAGAAATTTGTGCTGTAATATCACCAATAGTAGTTTTGAAAACACCTAGTGTTCCTGTAGGATCAACAGTAACATCATCAGCAGTAGGTCTATATATAATTATTTCGTCTGTGCTAATTAGTCTTCCTAATTGTGCTGCTACATCAAGTTTTGTATTAATAAAGTCATCATTTATAGTAGTTGTAAATGTTTTAGTACTGCCGCCTGTTTGTCCATCAAATGTAAATGAACTTGCGGTAACATCTCCAGTCATTGCAAATGTAGTCGGACTAGTAAGTTTACTCGAACTACCTGTAACATTACCAGTAACGTTACCGTTTACATTACCTTGTAAATTACCATATACTGTGTTGGCGTAAATTCCTGAATATCTATTTACTGTGCTACCAATAATACCTGTGTTTGCAGTGTCAGGTTCCATAACAGTACCAACTTGGTTGGTTTGAATTATACCATCAAAAGTTGCTCTACCTCCAACTTGTAATTGTTTTGCAACTCCTAAACCACCTTTTACTACTGCGGCTCCTGTAGTTGGTGCTAAACTATCAAATTCACTGTTGACTATTAATTTACCGCTTGTATCTAATGCAGCATCGTCACCTGTTTCAACGCCGATATTCAAGTTACCTTTCATATCAAATTTTTCTACAGGACTTAGTGTATTAACACCAAAGTTACCATCGTTAGATATTCTTACAACAGGGTTAGCACTCACAGGCGTTCTTATGTCCATTGTGCCTGCACCTGATAGTTCTAAAATACCACTTTGTCCTTCGACTAACGCACTGAAAGTTTTTACTGTTCCTATTTCAAGACCAGCATTAGGCATTGTGATTTTGTTTTGAAATACTTGGGTTCCGCCGCCTGCATCTTTACGTGCAAGAGTTGCAACAGCAACAGTACCCGAAGGTTGTGCTAGTGTTGGATTCTCTTGTATATAAGCTGCTTGTTCTACAATACCTTTAATATTTGCCAAATTTCCACTAACATTTGTACTTAAAGTTGTACCAACATATATTTTTGGAAATCCAGATAATACTGCTTTTGGTATAAAATCAACAGCACTCATAATACTTACAGGAATATTATTAACATAATTAATTATTACATCACGTGTAATATCTGCTGTATCAACTATTTGTTCTGCTAACGCACCTGTTTTGTTACCAGTTGCAAAGCTAGGACCAACAAGTATCCAACCACTACCACTGTAAAGGTAAAGCTGACTTGTGCTTGTATCGACCCAAAGGTCACCTACTGTACTATTAATACTTTCTGGTTCTGCACCGCTTTTTTTCAAGCCGCCGGCAGCAACCCAGTTAGTACCATCATAAATTTTTAATTGATCTACATCGTTTGTTGTATCATACCATAGTTGTCCTTCAACTGGATTAGCAGGAGGATTAACATCGGCATGATTTTCCAGCAAATGTAAAAAGTTTGTAAGAATACTTGTACCGTAATCATTTGTATTTCTACCAGGTAATAGTAAACTTGTTTCAGTATTGATACTATTATCTTCTACAGTAATATTGCCTTTGTTTGCTGAATCTGTAAATGGAATATTATATGCCATTAAATATTACCTCCACTCAAACTTTGTACTCTTACTGTATAATCAATTTGTATTAATCTGTTTAGTGATTTTTGTACAGGGTGGAAAATAACGTGTGTAATCAGTTTACCATCTCCAGTTGGAGAATAACTTTTCAAACCTAGCTCATCAAATACAAACTGATCTTCGGCATTTGCAGCAGTGTCGTATGCTGCCTGTCCGTCAGGCTCTCCGTAATCAAGCAAACAAGAAACAAGTATATCAGTATAGTTTGTACCACTTAGGTGTCTTGTTTCTATTTTGTTTCTCGTTGGATCTGTGTTGTTTACGCTTTGATCGTCAACTACTTTAGTATAGGTTTGATTATATAGGCTTGCATTAGTTCCTGTACTGTTAGGTGTGAGATATGTAATTATACCAGTTGGATCAACACTAGTGCCGCCATTGCCAAAGGCCATTTCATATATGAAACCTTGACCTGCATTGCCTAAACTTTCAGCCAATGCAATACTCATGTTTTCATAATGAATAGCATTACGTTTATTGATAAACACTTCGCCAGATTCTGGGTTGTGTATCTTTATGTGTCCTTCGACATGTATGCCGCTGTAATCAGTTTTTTGTTCCATGTTATCTCACCTATACTGTATTTATCGTGGTAGCGATATTGTTTTCTCTCTTATAAATCTTGCGATCTTGTTTTGACTTTCACTAAGCGATAATGTAGTATTTCCTTCAACTACATCATTCCAAATTTGTCCAGTTTTTCTTACAAGCGTAATTTTTTCTCCAAACAATGGAATATTATCAGGATGTGTATCATCTTGAATATTTAATATCAATAGTGTTTTTGACTCGCCATTTATAAACACATTTTCAGTTGTAAATTCAGGTGGTACTATTTCATCACCTGCTGGAGAATCTTGATCTATTGTTGCATTAAACTTGTAATAGTTTCTGTCTTTTAGTTTGTTATTTGTTTCTAATGGAAGTTCTTTTCTTAAACGTCTACCTCCAATAAATATATCAATCATACTTGAAGCAATATGATCAACTAATGTTTCAATTTCAAACGCACTTAATGTTGCAGACAGTTTGTCTACATATGCATTTGCTGCTGCATATAGATCATTTTCTAGTAAAATTTCACCAGTACTTCCGTCTGCAAAATCTGTTAAATCAACAACTTGTGTATTTTCTTTATACGGTATTGTTTCTTCAGGACCTTGACCAATTACTGTAGAACCTTTATCGTGTACTGTTTTTATACCAGTACCAAGTGTTCCTCTACGTAACTGAGACAATGTAGCGTTTTCTACAGAATAATATTCTATACGTTCTTTGTCAATCCAAATAATACCTGGCTGATTTCTATTACGATCAGGAATAGTAATACCGTCTGCATTTTCTAATAAAATCTGTGTATCGTAATAATTTAGAGGCTGCTGTAATCTATATGTATTTGCATTATTCAAACGCTTGAAGTGATATCTATTCAGCATGTCTTTGAATATTCTAAATCCATATTTTGGTGTACTTACTGCACCTGCAAAATGTATTACTTCTATAGTGCTGTTTTTGTTTACACGTCTTGCTAGTTGCACAGCTGAATTATCTGCAGACAGTGTGTAATCTACTTCTGCACTTAGTAATCTGCCATTTTTAATTACCCACACATAGTTAGAACTAATTGCAGGTTTGCTCAATGCAATATAACCTTTTGTTAATAGGTTTCTATCAAGATATGCATCAGTTCCTTCTGGAGCATGTGTAGTTGAAAATACAACATTGAAACTTTCTCTTTCAAAACCGTTTATATCGTGATTTGAGAATGTGTAAATTTTTACTGCATGTCTAGCAGCAGGTGGTGTAGCAAAATTCAATGTTTCACCTTGTGCAAAACTTACACTTGTTAATTCTACAGTTTCGTATGTGCTGTCATCACCATATGTAGCAATAGCTGTAACACTTTTTGGTGTATCATCTTTTGTTATCATTTCAATAGCATCACGCTCATAACCATACAACTTAAGAGTTACATCATTACCATTTACAGTTTTTTCTTTTACTATTCCTCTGACAGTTGTGCTATCATCTGTTAAGGCAAATAATATTTCGTCGCCTACTGGAATACCGTTGCTCCACGCTGGACTTGTTACAGTCATTTCTATGACTGTGTCAGTAAATGAATATTCAGCATCACGTATAATATGTACTTCTAAAACATCACCTTCTTTGCCAACAACCGTTGAAGTTAAATCTATTCGTCCATTAACAGGATCAAAGTTCCAATAATTAGGTGACAAATAATCTCCATTTAGATACACAATTATATCTTGTTGATAAACACGAGATAAAATTTCAAATTGCCATTTGTCAATTTCATAACTTCTATCAGTACCTATAATAATTTTCTTCCTATAACCCGGATTTAATATTTTATTGTTAACTTGTACAACAATATTATTTGCTAAAGGTTCTCTATTATATGGAAGGAGAACTTCTGCTTGTGGGTTAGCACCTGTTCTAAATATATGATAATTTTTTACACCATCAGGAACAAAAGATTCATCAACAACTATTTGACTAAAATCAGGTGTTGTACTATTATAAACTGTGTAATCAAAAATATCGCCTATTTGGCTTTTTGTTGTAAGCTCTATAAACAAGTTACCATTAACATTTAGAGGTGTTGCTAGTTCAACATTTCCGTTTCTTGTAACAAACAAACTATAATTTGTATCGTACTTGATATCTGTATGCAATCTTGTTGATTGATCAATAGCAACAATACGATCGCTGTCTATTACATCAAGACCATTATTATCAATTAATATAATGTTTAGATTTTTATTTGCAACTAAAGGTGTACTATCAGCAAATTGGAATGTGTTTGTTTTCCAATCAATTGTGTACAACGATGGATCTAGTATTTCATAATCTAGTTTTGCAATTACATTTGATTGCGACTTTGCTGTTCCGCTTAGTGCATACTCGAGTGTAGCATCGTCGGTTGTAAAGTTGTGTACAGTTATAACACCCTGTCCATCTTGAACTCTGTTGTACACTGTAATATCTAGTGCATCAACTAATTGGCCAGGTACCTGTTCCTCAGGTCCTTTACTTGTAGTTGGTGTAACAAATCCATCACCGTCAACTGTAATATCACCTGCTTGAACTCCAGTAGCAGTTGATAGCGCAAAATCGCCACCACGTAGTTCTACATCAAAATTAGTAAAGTCTGGAGTAGTTGTACCATCACTAGATTCTTTTCTAATAATAATAGTGTCACCGGCTTGGTTGGCAACATAAGGAATATCATCAAGAATGTTATATTCCTCAAGTATATCACTTAAAACAATACTAGTTGTAATACCGTCGCCGTTTATTGGACCCATTACAGCAAATGGTAATTTTTCATCTGCTGTTGGCCAACTATCGCTGTCTAGTCTAATTGGACTTTCGCTCTTAGGTGCAGCAACACTCTTGAAGTAAATGTTGTATGTAACGTTTGCTTCAAGAGGAGTAGCAAGATCAAGCACATTTGTACTACCATCTAATACAAATATTTCATCATCAAATGCACTGTCGTATGTGTCAAAACTGTTTACACCAAATCCATCAGTATCAAACCCTAGAGTATTACCAAATGAAATTGTATCTATTTGAACTCCACCGTAATCAATGCCATCCATTACTTGTGCAAGATCGTTACCTGGCATGCCGTCTGTTGGCTTATAGAAATAGGTAATTCTATCTGCTGCTGTCAACATACTTGCATTTCTATAATAATCTACAATAACAACAGCACCTGTTGCAGGAGGTTCTGCAAAACTAATAACACCTAATTTTCTAGTATACCCTGTGCTTGTATCTTCTTTGTTGCTAGGTGTAAACTCACTGCTTAAACTTTCAACTCCGTCTACTGTTACTTTGATTTTTGAAACTCTTGTGTCAATTGGCCATTTCAATACAAAATCAGTTGACGCACCGTTTCCTGTAAATGTTTCAGTTGGAACATGTAAATCAGTGAAAACAAGATTTCCTGATACACGATCAAACTTCATTAGCATATGTGTTGCTTTTGCTTTGCTATTACCAATAATAGCATATGCTCTTGCTGGTGTACCTTCTTCAGATTGTGTACCGTCAAAAGTTACAGTAGGTGCTGTAATATATTTTGCACCTTTTACATCAACATCAATAAAGTTTACAACATCTCCAGCAAGTGTAGCTCTACCTTTTAATGTAGGACCTCCGCCACCGCTTACAGTTACATTTGGACCATCAGTCCAACCTGTGCCGCCATCATAAATCTTAAATTCAGTTATTTCAAAACCAACATTATCTAACCAATGCTTTTGAGGATACGTTTCAACAAAAGGACTGTAAGTTTGTACTTCGCTATTGAACACACTTGTTCTTTCGGCAACAATACGTCCTTCTACTTCATCATAACGTGGCTGCAAATCAAAGTCAGTTACACTGGTTTGTGTCGGCTCTGTTTTTTGATAACTGCTTACGTATTCTCTAACTTTAGTTTTGTAAGGTTTTACTTCGTTTACATAATCTTCATAATTAGGAAGGTTATCATTTTTGAATGTAATTTTTTGTTGTAGTTCGCCAACATTGTGTTTTGCTTTTACAAAACTTGTTTTGAATACCCAATCAATATTAACTTGTTCACTTAATGCATATCTAATACTTGCAAAGAACAGTTTGTTCCACTCAACTTCTAGTTGGTCTACAAAAATTTGATTTTGTAAAGCCAACATAATGTTGCGTATTTCGTTTACAGGTTCTCTATCATACAAGTATGCATCAAATACTTGATTATCAAAGCCACTGGTTTGATTTTGATACAATAATTTTGATAATTGAATTGTACCATTTTGTCTACCAATAGTTTTATAATTTACAGTATAATCTACTTCTGGTAAGTTGTCAATTTTTTCTAGTAGTAACCAACCACCAGATCCAATGTTTTCAATCTTTACCACTTCGCCAATTAAATCGTTGGTTGCTTCTAATGCATAACTTCCAGGTACTAGATGATTGATAGCAGTAGTTTCATCATACCCTTCTGCATACCAGTCTGTATATTGCCAATATAATGTAGTATCATACGATTGTATTCTTTCTACACTCCATTCTTTTTGCTCCGGTGTGTAATTATACAATGCCCAGAATCCGCCAATGTTGCTATCATTTTCAACAAGCACTGTAAATCTTCTTACAATTAACAGTGTGTTATCACTGTAATTTTTACCTTCTTTTTCTACTACTGCACTTGTAACTTGTCCTAGGTTATTGATGTAAAGTTGTATTTTTGCACCTGTACCTGTGCCTCTAATATCTACAGTAGGTCCTTTGCGCACACTGCCTTCTGTATAACTAGGATCAACATATCCTCTACCTGGATTTGTGATAGTTACACTTTTAATTCTTCCATCAATAATTGTAGGTGTAAGTGTAGCAGTTTCAATTCTAGCAACAGGAACAAATCTTAAAAGATTTTCGCTTGCAATTTTAACATCGTAATCATTGCTGTAAATGCTAGGCATTGGGTCTGCTTTTTGTAAACCACTTAAACTAAAATCATCTACAATTAAGTTATCTGCAAGAACACCATTGACTCTTTCAACTACTTGCTTTAGAGCCTCAGTTCTATTGATAAACATACTTTGATTTGGAGTATTTAGAACACCATACCTACGAGGTATGCTAATATCAATGTCTGGTAGCTGATTACTGTTTTTGTCATATCCTACTAAACTGTCAATCCATTTTTGCACTATATCTGCATTAGGCTTGCTTGTAGCAACGCCTTCAGTTAGAAGCTGATATTCACTGTGAATATTATTTTCAGTTTCAAACTTTTTCCATTCAACATGCAGAATTATATTTTCATCTTTGATAAGATTTCTTACGTTGTAAAGTCCAAACTTGTTGTTTTCATAGAATGCTACAAATCTGTATCCTTGACCTGCAGGATCTTGAATAAGCAATGTTACATCATATGCACTAATGCTTCGTGTGTCAACTGCCGGAAGGGTTCTTTTGTTCTTTACCCAATAATAATATTTGTTTGAGAAGGTTCCTGTTACTGCATCATACACATCTGCAACAACATAACTGTCGTCATTGTATTTGGTTGTTCCACTAACACCATCTGCTAGGCCTTCTACTGTATCTGCAATATCATCCCATTCGCTCGGTAGTAAGTCGCTTTCAACCCATTCGTAAACGTCTACTTCAAAACTTGGTAGCGGAGTATTCCAATTGTTAGTTTTATATTCAAGGCCACGCTGTCTTGTATTAAACCATTTGATTGTGCTTAGGTCCCACCATAGCTTTCCAACATATCTACTGTCCCAAGGTGTTTTGTTTCCTGTATTTGTGCTGCCAATATTATACACAGCAGGATCATAATACAACTTGAAACTTAGTTCTTGCTCTGCAGGTCCTGCGATTTTACCTTGTACAGGATCAATATAATCCAAGTATGTTACAAGATCGCCGTTTGTTTTGTCGTACAAGAATACATTTTTAATCTGTGATAAATCAACATAATCTTGTATCAAACTATTTGAAGTCCAAGCATTAGTATTTTTCTGTGCTCTAAAATCTACAACAAATCCAACGTTTGTATCTAGGCCAAGACTATTAGTAAACATACTGCCAGGTTGTCCAACAATAATGTGGTTATCAACTATTTTCACACTTGGGAATAGAGCTTTTGAAGTATCTCTTAGATATCTCATTTTTTCTGCATAAATCCAAGTATCGTTGTAGTTTTCAAAAATGTAAACTTGACCGTTATCTACAACACGATCTCTAAATGCAGTTGCACTATTATCAAATTGTGTTAGATTTGAATCAAATGTCATTTCTGCAATATTATCACCGTTGGTGCTCATTATTGCAAGTTTGTTTTTGCTAAAATCTAAGCTGTAACCAAAGTATTCATTTTGCTGTCCTTTTGGAGAATACAATTCTTGTTGCAATTCAAACAAAGGATTTTCGCTGTCAAAATTGTATCTATAAAGATATACTTTACCATTGTTTAGACCTGTAAAGTCAGCGCCAATAGCACCTATTGCAATGTCTTTTCCATCATCTGATACTGCCAATGAATAAGCAAAATCGTCTTCTGCTGCTACATCGCCGTCAATGTTAGATTCGTAAACATAACGTCCGTCGTTGTTGTTGAATCTGTATACACTAACACGATTGATTCCTGTTGCATCTAAATAACCAGCAATAGCTATCACATTACCATCTTTTGATACATCAAAACTTTTACCAATATCAGATGCTGTGCCTAAACCTACACTGTCACTTTCTGTTTCTGTTACATCACCAAGATTAGGTACAAAACCAACATAGTCAATATATTGATCAAGTTGTTGCCACTCGCTGTCAACACCAGGTAGTATTCCACTACTTCCAAATACATTTGTTGTTGCTTTGTATAAAATATATCCTGCAAATACTATTTCACCTTCATAGTATGTTTTTAGAGGATCAAATGTACCTTTGTAATTTGGATCTCTTGAATAGTTGAAAATGTTTACATTAGCAAGACTGTTTTCTAAGAAATATATTCTACCATTATCTGCTAAACTTCTCACATAAAACTTGTGTACTAAATCGCTAGTAAATGCAGACTTGATTGCAATACCAAACTGCTCTCCTGATCTAGCAACAGGTGATAAAATTGTTGCTTCTAGTTTATAAGCTGTAACATCTTTTTTGTAGACATGTATAACACCTTGGTTTTGTAGATTACTTAAATATGCTGATTGGTCAGCAGTTAATACATCTACTAACTCCCAATCCTGTGACAAAGTACTGATTGTACTATCTGCTACACCAGCAGGAGTATCTCTTAGTGCTTGCCATAATGTACCTCTGTCAGATACAATATCATATTGTAAGTAGCTTGCAGTACCATCATATTCGCCAACATATTTGCTGCGAACATCACTTGCATTAGGTGCACCAACAATAATGTATTGTCCGTTTTCAGTTACGTCAACACTAGTACCAAAACCTGAACCTATATCATAAAGTGTACCAACAGTTAAAGTACCACTGTTTACATCGTGTGTGCCTAATGCTGTAGTATCTACAGGATTAGTTAACGCTTTATCTGTGTAAATTTCAAATGCAGTTGTAGTTGTTGGTTTTGCATAATAATAATTGTCGTTAAGAGCAGTAATACCAGTTGCATTTGAAATTAATATTTTTTCGCCTTCTCTAATTCCGTGTGCAATAGGTGTAGTAATTACACCAGGATTTGAATTTATTATACTTTCAATTGCTTGTGTTTTAATACCATCAATTTCTAAAGTTTGTAATAATGTGTATTCTAATGATTCACTTAATCTAGTATATACAGCAACACGACCATTTAATCCTGCACCAGGCATACCTACTGCCAACACTTGATTGCTACCACTTGCTGCAAAACTAGTACCATAACCTACATCTACTAATCCTTCTTCATTTGGAATTTCTGCTTGTAGATTAAATATTCTAGCATTATCAATTACTTCGCTTTTGCCAGTACCGTTATCGTCTAACCATAGGCGATCATTTTCAGTAACATCATAATCAATTAACAGTGAATTAATATCAGTGATATTGTTTAGTCTACGACCATTTAATTGTGATACTATACCAAGTGTACTATCACTTAAATCAATGCCTTCTTCTCCAATGTCTTTGTTTGAATAAAATTCAACAACATTCAAACTTACATCTCTAGCAGTCCAAAATCCGTTAACATCGTCGTTAACATTGTTAATACCAATAATTTCGCCGACGCTAAAAGGAACAGCTCTATCAAAAGTTGCTGTAAATCCAATATCTGTTTTGTCTATTCTAACAATTCTTACAGGAGATTGAATGTGTTTGTAAACACTCCATGATTGTTGTACTTCAGGTACCCAAATGTACTTGTTTAGATCAATACTGTTTATGTTGAAAGATAGCACATCTTTTAATGAACGTGCAATGAAGTTTACTTGATCAAGAGCAACGTATCCTGCTGTTTTGGTATATTCTTCTAAATTATCAGCAACAGGAAATGGTGCATGATCATAGTCGTTATTTTTTAGATATACTTTTGCTTTAGGATATTGATACACTAGATCAGTTCTAGTATTGTCAACTGTGTTGACCAATTCAACTGTTTGAGGCTCAATCCTAAATTGCTTTTCATCTAGTTGATATTCAACTTCGTCAAATGCATCTGTAGCACCGTATTGTCCGGTGCGTATTGCCCATTCTTCAAAAAATTCTAAACTGTCTTTATCAGCACTACCTAATTTGTCAAACAACTTTGTAAGAGCATTTTTTGTACCCTTATCTTGAATCATGCCTTGATAGAATTTATATTGACTTACATCGTCATTGATTATATTTTCTAAATATTGACGTTTTTGATAACCAATCAAGTGCTGTGCTAAACGCTGTTGTTCACTGTCAAAATTATCAGTGTCTAAGTCATAAAAATCGGTAAACTGATTTGCTCTGTAATCCCAGTTTGGTTTTAAGCTGCTTTTTGGACGCTCTGATAATACGTTCCAATTACTAAAGTTAAATTCTTCAGTGCCGCTGTGGGTTACAACAGCAGTGTAATAAAATTGCTTGTATTTTACTAGTTCTCCGATGTAATAATCTTTCCATGATTCCCATTCAGTAACCAATGCTTCATCATATGTAAAGCCGGGAATATTTAGACTACCGTTCCAATCGTCAGTTCTATAACCAACTACTTTTATGCGTTCTTGTCTATAGCCTGGTTCAGGATCATAAATTGTGTCATTGAAAACAGTTGTATTGTCAATCAATACAACATGTTCCTTTTGTACTAATGGTAGTTTAATAAAGAAAATACCTTCAGCATTATTCTTTGGAGCAATGCCAAATCTATTTGTGTTATCTCTAATAATATTTGTGTAGCTGGTTCTCAATTTGCCTGTATCTGCTTTTAACACATCTAAACCGTAAAAGTTATCAAACACATCGTCAACTACAAAATAATCTCTGTTAAATTCAACAGTGTTTGCACCAGGACTTAAAACAATCACACTGTTTGCAGCCCAGTTCTGTGTTGTCCAGAATAAGAATTCTTTGGTTGCTAATCTAAAATCTTCAATAGTTTCAGTTTCACGGTTGTTGTATTCAAAGCTAAATCCTAGCTCAAGTAAAGATTGTTCGTAGCCTAGTAAAAAGTCAACAACCTCTTGAGACTTTGTTAATATAGTACCATAATCAATTGTTGATTTAACGCTTTCAAATCTACGTCTAAGAACTGCATTAGCACCGCCAGCAATAGGTAATTCTTTTAGAGCACTATATAGTGTTGAATCAAACTCTGCACCTGTGATATGGTTTTCATTTGCTCTATAGAATCTATTGCTGTATTTTACAATTTTACCTGCAACAACTTGTTTATTTTCATCCCAATCAAGGAAGCTATCACTGATACCACCAACATTAATACCAATGTCGTTTGCACTTTCTATTGGCTTGTAATATTCAAAATACGGATCTTCTTTGTCGTATCCTGAAATCTTATATCCACGACCAATTTTTTCTATAATCACACCACTGTAAGAAACTATTTCTTGAGCACTACTAGTGTTTAAGAAAATTTGATAATTTTCTTGAGGTACAAATACATTACCTTGATTCAACGGTGTTCTACTATCTAAAACAAGTTTTAGTTTGCTCTTGTCTGCAAACCCGCCTAGTTTCAAACCTATTTGTGAGTTTATTGTTTTTAATCTGTCAATATATTTTTCATAATTTGCAGTAATATTTGTTTGCAAATAATTTTCAATATAATTTATTAAACCAAGAGTTTGATTTACTTTTCCGTTGGTTTTTGTTTTAGGAAAAATTAAATCTTTTGCTCTAATTGCTTTTTTACCATTGTATACATAATTGCCAGCAATGTTTCTTGATGTTCTTGATCTATCAAAACCAATTGCAAATACTTGTGCTGGTCTGTTGATTATCATTGCAACCAGAAGGCTAAATGCATAATCACTGCTGCGTCTCCAAGCAGTTTCAATAGGTGCTTCGTCGCCAAACTTAAAGCCATCGTTTCTCATCATAGCGTAGCTGAATTCTTTTGCAAAACCACTGGCTAATGGGTCAACAAGTTGGCCAAATTGATTTACTGGCAAATGTTTTGTTAATTGTGGGCGCACATATTTCTTTTTAACATATGCTGCTTTTCCAGGTTCTTTTACTAAGCCTAGTTCTAAGTCTTTCCACATAATCAAGTTATCACTGGTGTAAGGAGCTGGACCATATTGTGTTTCCCACCAAGTTGGTTTGACACTAAATCCAAGCATTTCCCACGGTGTCATATGTGGACGATCTGTATCATATGCTTGCTTGTACACAGCTCTCCAATACCCTGGTAATTTTTCACCAGTTGCGCTAATGCTGCGTGAATAATTGTATGTAAATCCATCACCTTGAGTCACAAATTCATTTGTAGTATAATCAGGGTTTCCTACCAATGGCAACCATGCAACAAAATCACTTATAAGGATTCTGTCCATGCTTTCTTTTGGAACGTTTGAATTACGATATATGCCTTCGATATAATCATGAATATTGAAAACATTTTCATCATATACAACTTTTAAGTTGTTGTAAATTCTTTTTTCTAATTCCAGTAAAAGATCATCTCTGTAGTCGTTGTATGCAACACTTAAACTACCGTCGTGTCCTCTAATTACTTTTGTAGTAGTTGAATAACTATTATCAGTTTGTAATTCAGGCTCATAGGCAGGATACATACCTAGTTTTGTAGGTGTAGGAGGTAAAAAACTTCCTTCAGTATTTTCGTACTCGTAGATTTTAATAACATCGCCATTTTCATTTGCGGCTGTAATATCAATAAATCCGTTTTCTGTAAACGTATAATCAGTACCATATGTTAATTGTGCATCGTTTAGGTAAACGTAAACTGCTTTTTTGGTTAATTGTCTAATATTAAAAACTTTAGAAAGAGCATAATATCTATTTCTATTATCAAGCACAGTATATTCTAATAACTTTGCACCACCGAATCCAATCATATCTGTACTGTAAAATGGCATGGTTTTTGTTTTGTTTTTTGTTAATTCTTGTAATAACAAATCAACATGCTCTTTTACAGGGCCTACAAACGTACTTGCTTTGGCTACTGATAAAAATTCTCTTTTGAATTTACTATATTCAGTTTTTGCAAATCTTACTGCTTTTACAATATTTGCATTTTTATCGGTAAGATGATACAATGGCAAATTAATAGGTCCACTGTGTTGTACAAATTTTCTACCATATTTTGCAACTTCGCCTAAGTCTCTTAAATTTCCGCGGCCTGGTTGTTTACCATTAAATGCTGGTACTTCTGCAATCAATCCTTCTACATGGTCATTAACTTGGCCAAGTGTAAACTCTGTAATATTATTATTAAGAGGATTTCTTTCAAGATTGTAAGGTATTTCATAATGTCCAACAGAAGTTTTGTCAGCACTGCTTTTTGTTTTAATAATACAAACATCTTCTGCACTCAACTCTTGAACAAGATTTATTTTGCGTACATTGTTATCATCTACAAAATTCCAATCAACTCCTTGTATTTTGAATTGATTGTTAACATATACTTTGCATACAAGATCTGTTAGATTTGCACTGTTATTGTAAACATCAATTGGAAAACGATTTACTATGTCATCGCCTGTGTATTTTCTAATAACATACTGGCTGCTTAATTCGTTTGCTTTTGTCCATGCATTAACATAGTACACACCGTTGCTTTTGTTTTTCTTTAGGAAAAGTTCATCGCTAGGTTGAGTGTATACAACGTTATTTTGTTCATACTCATATGATTGTGTAAGTAGAGGAAAATCAAATACAATATCACCTACGTTGTTTATATTTTTATATGCTAGAGGAAATCCTAATTCAGAATCGTTTGCACCGGTGCCTACTCTATAAGCAAACAATCTATTACCTTCAAAATTATTAGAAGGATAGTAGTCTTCATCACCTATACTGTAGCCACTGTTGTCAAACAAATCAAATCTTGGTGCTTGATTTAGAGCAGTTTTATCCTGTGCAATTTTCCATTCTGTTCCATTGTACCAAAACATTCTGCCAGCATTTTTATTACCATCTTTTACAAGCACAGTTTGATCTAGTTCAGGATCAGTGTCTTCTGTTTCAACCAAACTAATCTGTGTTGTATTTGTGTGAAGAATAAATGTTACTTCATAAATTTTACCATTTACAAGAGGATCTGGATCAGCTGTGAAAAGTACTCTCATACCTTCAACAAGATCAATACCATCAATGTTGTATCCACTTTGTCCTTCGATGTTACTAAAAACATCAGAAGTAAATGTATCAACTAGATCAACATAAGTTTTTGCAGTTGAACCGTGATTGTACAAACGTAAATTTGCTTCAAATTCAATAATAGGACGTTTTGCTCTGAGAGATTCATCTAACCCTGTTTCTTGATTGTTAATTCTTGCTGATTCTTCAATTACATCTTTGTGGAACCAACGGTTATATCTAGCCCAGCCATTCCTACTTTCATCTGCACGGTTCATACAGATATAATCTTTTGTACCGGCAAAACTTTTTGCATCACCAAACGGTACTCTATCAAATCCGTTGGTATCAAAAGGTACAAGCGTGTCTTGTGTAAAAATAGCAGGCACTGCAAGATCTGTCAACGGCACAAGTTTGATTGCTTCACCTACACCTTCAACATAGAACAATCCATTGTCATAAGAGGCTGGTGTAACATTACCTTGGAAATAAACTTTCATACCATTTGAAAAATCCCAGCCATCGCTAGTTCTGTAAGTTTTTTTACCAAGTATTTCATCTTCAACATTTATTTCACTGTTTTCTTCAATGTCGTATATGTTGAAAACACCACTGGTGTTGATATTATTTTGTGAAATGTAGTAAAGTGTTTCAGGTGCGTTCATTGGAACTGTAAATTCAAGAACACCTTTTTCAACAAATCCTTCTTTAATAGCATATTCTCTTTCTTTAAGAGTGTCTGTATCATTAGGAGTTATTTCAACACCGTCTTCAAATAGTGTTGTTATTAAACTACTGTCTACATTATCTAAACCAGGCTGAAACGCTCTACTGATTGCTATACCAATTGGATGGCCCGGAGTGTCAATTTCAAATCTATATGTTTGTCCTCTGTAAAGTTTCAAAGACGGGTTTCTTGAAAATCCGTTTGGTGTAAAAACATAAGCAGTATTATCATCATCTACAACCGTTGAAATTGTATATGTGCTACGGACTTCTAAACTTTGTCCTCTAACAGGAATTTCTTGTGGACCATTTGCTAACCAGTAATATTCACGGAAGTTGGTAAACTTGTCAAAGTTTATATGTGGATCCCATGCATAAAATTCTTGGCTGTTTAATTTACTGTGATCTTTTGTAGTTGATCTAAACGCAGTAAGTTGACCAATGTAGTCATTGTAGTCTTTGTAAAACTCTACATTGCCTATATTGTCTTTGATTACAACAGCAGGTTCTAACTGATAATTTTCTCTATTTGTGCTAACATCTGCAAGATATGTATCTGTAGATTTTACAGCCTTTGCTTCTCTACGTCCGGCAAAAGCATTGATTTTTTCTACAACACCGGGTGTTGTAACTTGATCTAATGTACTTCCTAAAAACTTTTTGTTAGCTTCAGTTCTAAAGTATCGAGGCAAAAAGTTAGCACTAGAAGGATTCTTTGAATCACCGGCTGGCAAAGGATATTCGTTCTGCTCGTCGTTATATGCCATTAATAATCGCCTCCAATAATAATTGTGCTTGCTTCTTCACTGCTTTGTACACCTGTGTTTAATACTTCATCGCTTGTTACAACATTACCTGTTGCTTTAAGTCTATTTGCTGTAATTGCATCAATAATTTCTACATCTTCAACTGTTGCAGCACTGATAAAGATTTCGTCATTTTCACTTTTTATTTCATACATGCTACCAAAACTTTGTGATTCTTGTCTAGGAACAAGTACAATACTGCTTAAATCAGGTGAAACTTGTTTAACAATATAGGCTGCTAATTCGCTAAAATAAAATGTTTCTCCAAAATCCCAGTTTTCTAATGCAAAGAATTCGTTCACTGCATCAATTACTCTTGCTTTAATATCATTGTCATTTACAACTCTACCAGGATTTTTTACAATCTTAAATACTGCTTGCAAATTGTTACTCGCTTTACTACCAAAAAGTGGTTTGTATTTTACAGGATGATAAATTACTTCATCACTGATACTTTTAATTTGTGTTATATCTGCACCGTAACTTTGGAACAGGCTGTCACTACTCGGAGGTAAAACTACTTCAGTTAATTCTCCGCTTAAATATTTTCTATAATTTGTATCATATGTTTTTGTTAACATATAAACGTCCATTATATTACTGCTGCTTGGATCAATTCTGCGATTTTCGTTTGCAGCATGACTATATCCAAAGCGTATTTTATCTCTACCTGTATAAACTTTGTAATTAGTGTTTAACACAAATTGATTTGCTGTTAAGTCTACGGTATAAAAAATATCTTTTTTATAATTGTAAATTATTGTACCATCTGCATAAGTTGTAATAGCATTTGGATCTCCAAGTGCAGGCACTACAATGTTTTCAGATTCTGCATCAACATAATCATATACTTCTGTACCATTACGAGTATATTTTTTTGCAAATATGTATTTTGTAGTTGGAGACACTGTAGGCTCAACCACCCTTCTAAATACATCAGGATTATCAATAACACCATCATCGTCGCTGTCAAAGAATCCAACTTCTAATTTTTTATTGTCAACATAACCGTCAACATCTCTATATTCTTTTACAACTTGCCATGTCCAGTCTTGTGTAAAAGCATTAAGACTATCAGGTTGATTGTTGTTGCTTAAAATTGTAATTGTGTCTTTTACAATTTTTCCTGTTTTGCTGTCGTATATTCTATCAGTGCTATCATGATAAAAACGTATTTCATCATCACTTTCAAAAACATAACGGTAAGAACGTGTTGTTACTGTATATTTTTCACCATTGGTTTCGAATAGCATCAACCAACTAGCATCCAACTGTTGATTAGTGTTATCACCTTGCTTACCTAAACTAAAGTCTGCTGATGCATTTAGGTTTGTATTCAATATCAATTTCCATTGACGTAAATCAACATCATAACGCAAACCAAAAGTTTTATAAGCAAATACTTGGTCTACAAGTTGTACAGTTACATCATTTGTTAATGCACCTACAATAGGAGAAATAATTTCAGCAACTTGTACAGTTGACGGAATATAATCATTAAATGTAATAGGTCCTAAACCAGTTGTACCATCAATTTCAGTACCACCTTCAACAACACTGATTACTTTACTCCAAATATATTCCTTATCTCCGGAGGCAGTAGGAGAACCTTCTTTTAGTTTATTGTCTTTGTCAAAACAATATCCTGAAGGAGGTGTAAATTTAATCAATGCTTCTGGTTCAATATACTTGGGTAAACCCTGTGTAAACGAGCTTACAGTTACAGGCAAACTGTACAAATCAGTAAAATAACCAGTTGTAATGTTTGTTCCTGATGTAGTTTGATTCCAAGTAATGTTTAGATTAGCAATACTGGTTTTTCGAGGAAATTTTTCATAGTAAAAATTCTTTACACTTGCTGTTTTAATTTTTGGTACAATTAAATTGTTAATTGCTGCTTCAATATCAGTTTTTGTAATAAATTCAAAACTATCTAAATCTTGATATTCTTCAGCAAATACTACACCATCTGAACCATACATCAAAGTATTGCTATATTTTCCTGTAGCATCACGTAAATCATAATATCTACTAATACCACTGCTGGTTCTATTGATAGCTTTGGTTTTAATAATCTGTTGGTTTACACCTAGTGTACCGATATTATAATCTTCACCTGTGATTAATCTATTTTGTGTGTAATATGTGCTTGGAGCAGTACTCTTAATACTTTCGTTGCTTTCACTTACACTAGAATTTTCAACAACACTTTTTAGTTCAAGGACTAAGTTCAATGTTTGTTGTTTGTTAGATCTGTCAATGTAAGGTATTTGTACATTGATACCAATCAAATCAGATGGATTAATTCTATAATCTAGGTTTTTGCTTGTTCTATAATAAACTTTGAATTTGCCTTTTGGAATATTACCAAAAACACCATCGCTGAATATCAAACTAATTCTATCTTCAATTCTTGTTTGTACAGCATAAATGTCACGTATACCTTTTGATACGCTGTTGTAAATTATATTGTTACCTTCAACAGAATCTACTCTAGTCCACAGTGATTCTTCATTGTTTTGTTTATCAAGTTTATACAGCCATACGTCTGAATTATTGATATTATCAGTATCAATGTTAACTACTGTATTTGGCGCATTGTTTGTTATATCAAAAACATTGTTTTTTAGAGACCCTTGTCTAAAATGCATAAAGAAACCACTGTTGCTTGATCCTGCGCCTTGGCCGTTATCTCTATAAACAAATGCCATTTTATTACCTGGTAGAGGATCTTCTTCTACTAGTGTATTTGTATCTGTGTCAATACCTGTACTTACAATTTCAAACGCAGTGCTTACACTGTTAATCTGTTTACTAAAAGTAAAACTAGGAATATCTGTATTTGTACCGTTGAATCTATATTGTTCTGTAACAACACCGTTAATAGATGCTTTTTTAATAGGTCTTCCAAAAGCAGTGTTAACAGGCAAAGACGCATTTAATACTTTGATAAACTGCTCATACCAATTAGGGTTAGTACCATCATTCCAAATAATACTTTGATTTGACAAGTTGTTACCATTACTATCAATAACTTCTTCTGTTGTGCTAACACTTTCAATTTTTAACAAACCGTTTGCGGCTTGATTTCTTTTTGGATTGTAACTTATTAGTCTTGCAAGACGCAAAATACTCTCTCTGCGTTCTGCAACTTCAATAAAATTTTCACGTGCATTTAAGTCAGTACGGAAAGCAAGGTTTTGACCAAGGAAAGCAATAAGGTCGATCAGTGCAAGATATTCACTGCTTTCAATGTAGTCATTAAAATCCTCAGGATAATTTTGACGTATGTAATTGATCATTGTACGTCTAAGATTATCAAAGTCATAACTTTGAAAATCAGCGTACTTGAAACTCTGATATATTGTTTTCCAATCTTCTGCTAAGAGAAGTCTATTTTGACGTTCTGTACTTGACATGTTGCACTGTCCTCACTTTTTAATATTTATGTGATTTAATAAAGTGCGCAGTTAAATTAATCCTGCACTTTGATCGAATTTTAGTCGCATTGTTTCACTAATGCTATAAGGCAAATATGTCAAAGAACAATCAATTTGTATACCACTTTCGTAGGTATCAACTGTTATACTATCAACACTAACTCTAGGATCATAGTTAATAATATCAGTTACGTTTTGTATAATAGCATCTCTCAATCCATCAGTAAGTGGTTCAAACAAAATATCCCATATAATTGTACCAAAAGTAGGATTTTCTAATTTTTCACCTTGACGTATGTGGAAATGATTAACAATATCTTGCTTAATTAACGAAATATCATAAAGATTATAACTGCCACGATCTGCATCAACAGTGCTAATACCTCTATATTTTTTACTGCTCACAGGTCCGGTATCGTCATTTGCTGCTTTTACCGTAATGCTTTTATATAGGGGTTTGTCATTAGTAGCCATAACGTATTTACCTTACAGTCCATCCATGGTATATCGACTTTTACTACTACGATAAAACGTTAAAAATCTATTTGCTAAGTCTTGTATTGTTTGTGCTTCTGCTGCACTTATTTGAACAATAAAGTTTCTTGTTTCAGGAGTAACCAATTTTTCAAATTCAACATATTCTCTATATGTAAGATTTGCAAGGATTTGACCAGTTGAACCATAAACTGCAAATTTGCCATCTATTATTCTTTCATATGTTTGAAAACTTTGTAATTGTACATCATTTAGCGTATCTTCAAACATATTTGCTGGAGGTGTTATAGCATTGTTTTCAATAACTTTTGTATTGTTAACAGATGCTTGAGCTTGATCAGGATCTCTAACTAATACAAAGTTACCTTCAGCATTTCTTTGTACGTTTCCTTCCATTTCTCTAGCTGCTCTGCTTGCTGTACTAGCAATATTACTAAATGTTGGATCTCTTGTTTCACTGTAAGTTCTTTGATGTACTTCTTTAGCTCTTTCTGCAATTTGTCTCAATTGTGCAGAAGGATTATCTGAAAAACTAATAGCTGCTGTGGCTATTCCTGCGGCAGCAGGTGGTATTCTTGGTACGCCAGGTATGCCTACACGGTTGATTACGTTTGCGCCAACTGCTGCAATAGCACCATCTACACCAGCTTTTGCTATCGGTGGTAAATTGTTGTAAGCACCACTCAAATTACCTGCAAAATCTCCAATAGCACTGGTCATTCCGCTCAATGCTGGACCAACACCGGGTATACTTTGTATAGCATTTCCTAAGCCTGACAATAATCCAGACGCTGCTTGGCCTAATGCATTACTCAAACCTCCAAGTGCATTACTTAAACCTTGACTAAGTCCGCTAACAAGTCCACCTAAAGCACCGCTTAAAGCTGTACTTCCTAGCAATTGTTGTATAGCACCTCCTAAAAGACCGCCAATACCTTGCGCTAAACTACTTAAACTACCTTGTAAACCTTGTAAAAAACTATCAACAGTTATATCAACATCTGCTTGTGTAGGATCTTGAATATTTGTTCTCGCTGGTGAAGGGGCATCTGTTGGTAGTGTACCTGCTCGTGTTACACCTGCCCTTCCTGCTGCTGCTGCACCTCCACTTGCACCGCTAGGACTTGCACCACCTAATGCAGGAATTCCTGGTACTGCTGGTAATTGCACACCTAATTGGCTAGCCATGTTGTTAAGCTGATCAGCAATACCGCTTTGTGCTATTGCTGCATTTAATGCACTGGTTACACCGCCTTCTATTGCACCTCTAAGGCCTCCAGAAAACGCACCTTCTATTGCACCTGCTATACCATTAACTCGTATTAAGTCAACACTGCCAAAATCTTGTATTGCACCGGTTAAAGCAGTAGTTGCTTCGCCTAAATTTGCGCTATTAAACACACCAGATACAAATCTATTAATTTCACCTGCTTGTCCAATACCATTTTCTGTGACAGCCCAAGTTCTTGCACTATCTTGTGCAAAACTAGGAATATCACCATTTTGTTCACGTTCTCTAGCCAGTAGTTGCCTGTGTGCTTCAACTGCACTGCGTGGTCTAGTAGACGGAATAGCTGCTGTAGTCATGACCCTCTCCTTATATGTATTTATAGGTCATTCATAATAGTTCTATCTGTCTGCACTGTCCTATCTTCTGGATGTACATCTTGGCTTTCTGTAGTTACTGCTTCTGTTTTTTCTGGTTCAGTTTCAGGTGGGTTCCAGTTTTCATGTCCATTCCAAGGTTCATGTTGTGGAACACGCTGTGGAAAACTTGCCTTTATTGCTTCAGTAGCAGCACCGCCGCCATTAAGTTGTACATCAGGGCCGCCATCAATCCAAGCAGTGCCGCCAGCGGTAATATAAGTATCGTCACCAGATAAACTATTGATTGTTCCGCCTGCTTGTATTTTACCATCAGCACCAACTTTTATTTCTAAATTTGCACCTGCACTTTGAAAAATACTTTCATTAACAATCATATTGATATTTCTGCCAGCTTCAAAGTTAATATCTCTATCAGCAACAAAATTCATATCGACTTCTGTGTGAAAACTTATGCTATCTTGTGCATAAACATCCAGTTTACCATTGCTAGACATTTCAATCCAACAAGTTCCACGACTATTATTGATATAAATTAAATCTTCACTGGTGTGCATCAATATTTGTGCGCCAGTTCTAGTGCGCAAACGTATTAATTCGTTGTGAGGTCTAGTTACATCGCCGCCTTTGCCACTTGCTTCTTTGTTAATATATTCATAAGGTGTGTCTTGTGGAGCACCTTTACGTATTAATTTGTCATCACCGTCATCAATAACAAAACTACTGCTGCCCAAACGACTGGTATGCACAGTTGCTTGGCTTTCTTTCAAACCAATTTTACCTTGTGGTGAGCCTCCACGCTTGTCTACAGGTCCAGGTGAGCTAAGACCTATAACAGCACTAGGAAATTCACGTTGTGCGCTACTTGAAGTAATACCTCTAATGTCATCTTCGACTAACCCTTGTTCTAATAATTGATTTACAAAGTCATCATTTACAGGACGTTTGTATTTTATAACATTATTAGTTTGTGGTTTGGTAATTGTTTTATTATATTCACCTGCAGGTAATCTTTTTCCTTTTAATTCATTAGGAACAGGACCTGTCAACTGTTCTGTAGCAGGTTGTCCGCTAGGTAACATAAAAGTCATACCTTTTTCTGGTACACAAGCAAACCAATAACCAAATTCTCTAGTTCCTTCAACAAATGTAACAAGAACTAAACTGCCTGGATCAGGAGGTATAGCCCAAAATCCGTAACTTTTTTGTGTATCGCTGTATTTGTCATTTTTACCAATATTGGCACTTTGTGTAATGCCATAAAACGGACTAGCATAATAAACTATAGCAGTTTGTCCTAGTGTTTCGCCTATATTACCTGCTTCAGTTGTTTTTAACAATTCAACTTCTAAACCGCCCAAATAATAAGGATCGGAATGTTTGATAACACGAGCAAGATAAGGACCTGCTTTGGATTCTTGAGGTCCTGGGTCAGCTGTGCGTTGATGTTCTGTTTGTCCTGTTGTATCTACCATTGTTTTTATCCGTACGGGCTGTAAACTTCGTCTTGAGGTGTTGCATCTGTAACTTTTACTGCTTTATCCTGACTTGCAACCTGTTTAATATCACGTTCTTGATTGCGTCTACGTAAAAGTGTAAGTCTTTGCGTAAATCTACCGTTACTAAAGTTGTTTACAAGACTTGTTACTCTATATAATCCACTAAATGCGTCTACAGGTACAGTGTCTTCAGGAAAAACCATTGTTCCTATTTCTTCACTATAATCAACAGGTGTTCTAAAATTAATTAAGATATCAGTTTCACCACGTTGATATTCTATATCACCATTTTCAGTTTCATTTTGATCAATATCTTTAGCAGTATAGTTGCCCATGCCGCTATCAAACACATAATAAGGGTCACCAAGTATTTCTAGCTCTAAACTTACTAAATCTACATCACTGTTAATAATTATGTCGTGGAACATACGTGCAGTTCTAATTTTATTGTTGTCAATGCCGGCTCCGCCGCCACCTTGTGAACTTGTTCTTAGTTTATCAACTGCAAGAACTGCTCCTGTGCTACTAATAGCACTTGTAGGATCATTTAATGTAAGTTGCCCATCTTTCTCTTGAGTAACTTTCATTTGTGTACCACCGGTTTTGAAACTGGTATTGTTTTGACCTGAATCAGCCATAGTTGCTGTAAAGAATGCAGCGTTTATTTGAATATCAAAGTTTAATATATCTTTGCTCTCACCAGTGTATATGTAATTGTATTCTTTTACAACTTTTTCTTGTAATGCATTGTAATTTAGCCCTGGATCTGTAGGTTTTTGGAAATGGCTTGAATGTACCATATAAGGAACAATTTTATAATGATATGTTTGCGCAGGATTACCATTCAATTGTTCAGTTTGTGCTCCAGGTTTAATGTAAACTTCGCTGATTATCTTAAACCATTCAATCATTCCGTTTTCATCTGGTGCTCTTTCTTTAACATTCTTTGCCCAATCACTGGTTAGCATTACTTCTTCAATAATTCTTGTTACTTTAGCACCACTAGGAAATGAAAATACACGCTCATTTGGACTGATAACGTTTTTACCTCGAGTCATAACTTTGTTTTTACTGTCATACACTTGTCCAGTTTGTGCCATAGGTGCTTGACCCATGTCTTGGAAAGCATCAATTATCCTGCTTGAACCTAAACCATTAACACTACCTGCATCTTGAGACAATCTTGACAATCCTTCGCCGATATTGCTTCGTGTAAACACTTGTCCAGTAATCATACTGATAAATGCTTCAAAATCTTGTGGTGCTTGTGCTCCTAAGAATCCTGTAATACCTTGGAATAGTCCATTTATGTCGCCTTCCTTAAAACTGGTAAGCAATCCGCCTATACTTGCACTGAACCCGCCTCCAAAACCGCCTCCAAATGCTCCACCTAATGCTCCACCTAGTGCATTTTGCGCAATATTTTTATTTCCGCTTAGAGCGCCACCGATAATTCCTCCTACAGCTCCTTTTACAATGTTTCCAAATAATCCGCCACCTTTTCTTCTATTAGAAGAACCTGGTTGTGTTGCTCCTTGATCATTGTTACTTAAAGTTTGTGCTGGAGTTAAGCTGGTTGCAAAATCATTTGGAAAGCTAATAACAATTTCGTCAGCTGTGTTTTGTTTGTTTGCTTTTCTTAGTTCTTCAAAGCGGCCATTCATAATAGTTGTTAGACTTTGTTCACCACTTTGTAAGATTTCTACAACACTGCTACCTTTAATAGCTGTATCTGTTTTGGTTTGTTCAACATTATCTAAAAATGCTTGTTCATTCCAAGGAATACATTCAATAGTATAAGTTGATCCTTTGTCATTTATTGCAAATTCTACATTTGTAAATTTCAAAGGAAACATTCTTTTCAAATTGCGGCCGTCTTCAACTACAAGTATGTCTCCGTCGTCATCATATCCAATAAATTCAACTGTAAGCAAGAAAGGTGCTTGTAAATAGTTTGTATAACCTGCTGTTGTTGCTGCAATTTGCAAGGTTTGCAAAAATAAACCCATACTGTAAGGTTCTGTAACAGAAAATTCAATATATGTTGCGTTTGTAGTACGAGTTTTGCTGTTTGGAACCATCAAACCTTCAATACTAACATCATCTATAAAATATTCTAGTTTCTTTCCTATTAAATCTTCATATGCTGTGGTAACTTTATTTTCTGCACCACCGCCACTGCGAAAGATTTGCAGTAACGGCTCGCTTACTCTGTATGTTTCATCAGGCATGTTTACTTCATCAACTGTTAATACTGACAAAGTAAAAACATTATTGAAACTTGCAAATTGATGCAACATATTAGGTTTTATAGCCATTAGATACCCAGTGCCTTTTGTAAAGAACTTTGTTTTGGTAGAAATATTTTTGTTCCTGCTTTCATATCAAACACAGGATCTTTCAATACATCTAAATTACGTTGTGCAAAGACCCACCACAGTTTAGGTGTACCGTAAAGGTCAAATGCTAATAGATCTGGTCTATTGTTGTATTGTGCTTCTACTGTATAAAGAAAATCGTCGTCATCTGCAGGTACAGGACGTATTTTAAGTAAATCTAGTTCGCCACTTGCTGTTACAGTGGTAGTTGCATACGGACTTGTTTTAGTATAACTTGCCATTAGATAAATCCTTTATCTGTTAAGTCTCCATTTATAAACTTATCAAGGCTAAATTCTGCAATTCTACCTCTACTGTAAGTTGGACGTACTGTAATTGCTATTGTACTGTTTGTTGGAACCATTTGATATTGCGGAGCATAGGATCCTTCTTGCTGAGAATTAATAGGAACCCTTATATAATCAACGTTATTAGGTAAATCACTAACAAAACTTGTAATTACTACTGGAACATTGTTCAAAACAAAGTCTCCATACCCATTTAATTTACATAAAGGCGGTGGAGCACCTTTGTTGCTGCTATCCCCGTAGAACATTTTTGTTACAGCACGGAAGAAATGTGTTGCTGCTAACCAATACTGTCCTTCTTCTTCGCTTTGAACAGGAAATTCACCTGTAATTGCAATCTCGTTTACACTACTATTAACATATTGAGGATAAGTATAGTTAGTATGTACGGGTGCAATGCTGTCATAATTGGCCATGTATTGAACAGCAATAGTAGGAACTATAGGAAAGACAACATTATATCCTGTGTCAGCTAAAGGAGACAACAAAGGACTAGATCTAAAAGTGGCAAGATCGGGTACGCTTATTTTTACACGCCAATCCTCACCTAAATCTGTATTTAATGGAGCCATAGCAGCAACTTTTGCTTCACGTTTTACAGGTTCACCCCCAGGAGGAATGTTTCTTGCACGATGTCTACTCATTAATAGATTAGCATTTGAGCCTGTAAAATCACTGTAGGATTGTTTGGTATACCTGCCAGAAGTTCCGAATTGCGATAATTCACTTCCTGTACTTCTAGGTGGTGTTTGAAATGTATTTGCCATTGATGTCTCCTATACATTATTTAGTTGACAAAATTAAGTGCATAGTTTATTATATTATAAAAGGAGTCTATATTGGCTAGAAAAGTAAACTATTTGAACAACAAAGACATGCTTGCCGAGATACACAAGTCAAAAACTACATTTTGCAGTTATGTTTCGCCCGAGTATGCCGATTATGATATTATATTACCATCAATAGATAAAATTAATATTAGAACAATAGCCGAAGCTAAAAGAGGTAAGGCTAAAAAACAAGGACAAGCTGCTTATGATGAAGCAAAAGCCAATGGAAAAAAGGTAAAACTTGCTGATTTTGAAGTAGATTACAGAACAATTGAAAAAACTGATTTAATTTTTCGTGTAATGATGTTTGATCACATTCCAGAGGAACCAGGACGTAAGAAAAATCCTAAAACTGTCGCAGATCACAAGACAAAACTAAATTTTCCTCCATTTCAACATTTCAAATTCAATGATAACGACGAACTTGTGTGCGTAGGTAAGAGTCATTGGCAAGGTGGTATGGAAAATGGACACTTTAGCAAGGATCATGGCAAAGCAACCAACAAACTTGCAATGATGTGGCTGAAACTAGTAGACAGATACGCTACTAGAGGCAATGTTCGCGGGTACACTTACAAAGATGAAATGAAAGGTCAAGCAATCTTACAACTTTCACAGATAGGACTACAATTTGATGAATCTAAATCCAATAACCCCTTTGCTTATTATACCGCTGCTGTTACTAATAGCTTTGTGCGTGTTATTAACCTAGAGAAACGCAATCAAAACATACGTGATGACATACTTGAAATGAACAATTACAATCCAAGTTATACAAGACTACACCAAGGCGAGTGGGAAGCTGCTCTAAAACGTCAAGAGGAACAAAAATCAGGTTGATTTTGTTAGATTTTCTTGCTATAGTAGTATTCAATACGGAGAAATCATTTGTTTAAGAAAGCAGCAGTGTTCACTGACATACACTTAGGTATGAAGGGTAACTCACGAGTACACAATCACGATTGTGAACAGTATATCGACTGGTATATAGAACAAGCACAAGCAAATAATTGCGAGACAGGCATCTTTTGCGGCGACTGGCACCATAATAGGAACAGTCTTAACCTTACAACCATGGATACAACTATCAAGTTGTTAGAGAAGTTAGGTGAATCCTTTGAAAAGTTCTATATGTTTGCTGGTAACCACGACTTGTACTACAAAGACAAGCGTGATGTAAAGTCAACTGAGTTTGCAAAGCACATTCCAGGTATTACAGTGGTAGATAGCATTCAAGTTATCGAAGATGTAGCACTGGTTCCGTGGTTAGTAGGTGATGAATGGCGTAGGATAGAGAAGATACAGGCCAAATACCTGTTTGGACACTTTGAACTGCCCAGCTTTTATATGAATGCTATGGTACAGATGCCCGATCATGGTGAACTAAAGTCAGAACACTTCAAGAACCAAGAGTATGTGTTCAGTGGACACTTCCACAAGCGTCAGAAGCAAGGTAAGATCCACTACATCGGTAATGCTTTTCCTCACAACTATGCAGATGCTTGGGACGATGACCGCGGTATGATGATATTAGACCGTGAGAACAATGCAGAACCAGAATACCTTAACTGGGAAGACTGTCCTAAGTACCGTACAGTAAAGCTATCTCAGTTGATTGACGAACAGGACACACTTATCAAGCCAAACATGTACTTGAGAGTTAACTTGGACATTGACATCAGCTACGAAGAAGCAAGTTTTATCAAAGAAACATTCATAGAACGCTTCGGTTGTAGAGAAATTACTCTTATTCCACAGAAACAACTAGAAGAAATTAATACAGACCTTGACATTACACAATTTGAGAGTGTCGATCAAATTGTAAGCAAGGAGATTCAAAGTATTGACACAGACAGTTTTAATAAAAAGCTGCTATTGGACATTTATAACGAGCTAGTATGATAAAAATTAGAGACTTAACCGTAAAAAACTTCATGAGTGTGGGTAATGTTACCCAAGCAGTTGATTTTAACAAAGAACAACTCACTCTAGTACTTGGTGAGAACCTCGATCAAGGCGGTGACGACACTGGATCACGTAACGGTACAGGTAAGACTACTATTATCAACGCATTGAGTTATGCATTGTATGGTCAAGCACTGACCAACATTAAAAGAAACAACCTAATTAACAAAACCAATAGCAAAGGCATGTTGGTTACACTTAATTTTGACAAGGGCGGTAACAGTTATCGCATTGAACGTGGTAGATCACCTAATGTACTCAAGTTTTACATCAACAATCACGAGCAAGTTGATGCAAACATAGATGAATCACAAGGTGATAGTAGAGAAACACAAAAATCTATATCAGAACTGTTAGGTATGAGTCACGATATGTTCAAACATATTGTTGCACTTAACACTTATACCGAACCTTTCCTCAGCATGAGAGCAAATGACCAACGTGCTATCATCGAACAGCTACTTGGCATTACTATTCTTACAGAAAAAGCAGAACTACTTAAAGAAAAAGTTAAACAGACCAAAGATTTTATCACAGAAGAAACTCTAAAGATCAATGCTATTGAAGCAAGCAACAAAAAAATACAACAAAGTATCGAAACACTTGTGGGTAGACAACGTGCTTGGGAAGCAAAGCGTAGAGAAGATGTAAAAAAACTTGAAACTGCTATAGAAGAACTGGAAAAACTAGATATTGAAGCTGAATTAGAAGCACATGACAAACTTACTAATTGGACTGAGCTTAATAATCGTATAACTAGTTTGAATAAAGAAAAAGCAACACTTGAAAGTGCATTATTAAGAGCAACTAAAGGTGTTGACAAAGCACAGAAGGATATTACAGATTTAGATGACGCTATTTGTTATACTTGCGGTCAAGAACTTCATGCAGACAAGAAAAAAGAAATTGAAACCCGCAAACAAAAAGAATTAAGCGATGCACTTGCTTATCAAACTGAAGTCGCTGACAAACTTGAAGCAACTATAGGCTTTTTAACCGAAATTGGACACATAAACGGACGTCCAAACACGTTTTATGAAAGTGCAAAAGAAGCATACGAACACAGAAACAACGTAGATAATTTACGCAAAGCACTGATAAGTAAAACGCAAGAAGAAGATCCTTATCAGGCACAGATTGATGATTTGAATACCACAGCAATACAGGAAATTGATTGGAATTCGGTTAATACTTTAACAAATCACAAAGAACATCAAGAGTTTCTCCTTAAACTTTTGACAAACAAAGACTCGTTCATTCGCAAAAAGATCATTGATCAAAACTTAGCGTACTTGAACAACAGGCTAACATATTATTTAGACAAACTAGGCTTACCACATCAGGTCAAGTTCTTAAATGATCTCTCTGTTGAGATTACACAACTTGGACAAGACTTAGACTTTGACAACCTATCACGAGGCGAACGCAACAGGCTAATACTAGGCATGAGCTGGGCATTTAGAGATGTTTGGGAATCATTGTACCAAGGCATCAACTTGTTGTTCATCGACGAGCTTATCGACTCAGGTATGGACACAGCTGGTGTTGAAAATGCATTGGCTGCTCTTAAAAAGATGGGCAGAGAACGTAGTAAAAATGTTTTCCTTATCTCACACAAAGACGAACTAGTTGGTAGAGTCAATCATGTTATGAAAGTTATCAAAGAGAATGGCTTTACTTCATATGAAAACGATATTGACATAGTAGAATGACAGACGATACACACGACTTGTTGATGCAAAAAGTTATGGACTACCTCAAAGCAAGTGAGGAGTTTGAAACACGGCCTAGTAAGAATACTAGTCGCACAGCAAGGCGTGAACTACGAGAACTAATGAGGCTGGCAAAAACAAGGCAAGACGAAATAATGGCTCACTATAATGAAGTACTAGAAGGCTTTCGTAAAGATCAAAAATGGCAAGGCAGAAGAAAATATCCGCTTATATAATGTATGAGTTGGACATACAAAGGTAAAGTAGTAGAATCAATACCAGATGAATACGAAGGCTTTGTATATCTAATTACAAACAAAAAAACAAAACAAAAATACGTAGGCAAGAAGTTAGCAAAATTCAAAACTACCAAGCCACCACTCAAAGGCAAAAAGAACAAACGTCGAGGTTACAAAGAAAGCGATTGGCGTGAATACTGGGGAAGTTCAGATAGACTGAACGAAGATGTAAAAAACTTAGGCGAACAAAATTTTTCTCGTGAAATACTTTACTTTTGCAAAAGCAGAGCAGAAATGAGTTACATTGAAGCACGAGAACAATTTGACAGGCGAGTATTAGAAACAGACGAATACTACAACGGCATCATCAATGTAAGAGTTGGTGGATCAGATAAACTACGCCAGGCACTACTAGAACACAAATAGGCAATATATTGAGCTCTAATAAAACTCCAAGATCCAGCCGAGGTTATGCTCGTTGCCGGTGGTGTGGAATGCTCACGTGAAGAAGTATACGATAGGCTTTGAAAGATTGCGGCTCTGAGAAAAAGCAACCGCAGGGTAAGTGTTTTCGCTTGTTAGGGAACAACTGCCTTCCGTTGATATGACGAAGCTAGAGTAGGGGGATACAGGTCAACCGCCTCCACTTAATGTTAAGTCAAAGTAACATTAATTTGTTTAGTGTTAAATTGAAATAACATTAAAATCTCTTTTAACAAGATGGCTGAAGCGACTCGAATAATGCTCAAAAGCTACCTTCGCCCGGCAACGGGCGAATTATGACTTCACAATCTGAATAATACTAAAAGCATATGCATTCGCATATGCCTT
>Ga0255780_10000406_pt1 | contig 42018 bp, 28 predicted proteins | sample 071ome_32_FD_179978 | JGI IMG/M metagenome (GOLD analysis project Ga0255780, IMG submission 179978) | Coastal salt marsh microbial communities from the Groves Creek Marsh, Skidaway Island, Georgia - 071405AT metaG (version 2) | ecosystem: Environmental > Aquatic > Marine > Intertidal zone >... | reverse complement strand
ATCCTTAACCGGGCTCCAAAGACAACGTCTGAGGAAGTGGTGTTGACCTGGTGAACCTCCACTGCCAGCAGGTTTTCCCCAGATCGCAACAGAGAACCGGGTGCTGACAGAATATCTTCCTCGAGTGTGGCATTGGAGACAGCGCCACCGGCAGCGGTTGTCGTGAAAGTCAGGGTGCCGTTCGGTAACCGAACGCGGCCCAGCTCCTGCCCGTTCAGGTAGAACGCCGCTCCGTCGTCCAGGATGGTGTCCAATTTCAATGTAGTGAGGTCGGGGTTGCCTGAGAATTGGAATGTTTTTCTGAAGTAATAGGTCAACTGGTTTTCGTCGTTCAGTGGCGTCCTGATGCCGGGTGAGGGCAGAGCAGAGTTCTCGAAACCGAACAACCCGCCTCCTTGTTTCCAGGTGGAATCATTATAATTGTTGGCTCTCCAGGATGTGCCGAGGTTTTGGTTGCCGTCATGAAATTTCCATGTATCAGGGAAATCCACCAACGCGATCCCCGAGGCAAGGTCGATCTCGGGAGATTCGACAGGCGATTCGGCTCTTTCAATAGGTTCCGTGCCGGGAGTGCCATCGGGTCGCAGGCTGGGCGTCCAGGATGCCGGGTCGTTGACGATGCCGTCTCCGTTTTCCAACACAAGAGAATGTCCCAAACCGTCCGCAGCAACTGGCCAATCACCCGAGTCATCGTAATCGACCCTGGTGAGCGGGACGCCGTTTTTGTCTTTGAGGATGACTGAATCTCCTGAATCACTCAATTTCCCTGTCCACGGGCCAAAAACTCTGATGGAGTCTGGAATGCCGTAAAAGGATCGCAGTTCTTCACTGGTTTTTTCCCCGATGACGATTCGTTCTCCAGGTTTCAGAAAAGCTTCATCTGCCCTTTCGGGGTCGAAATTTGGAAATTGAAAGGCAACGCCCCCTGAAAGGGTCCAATCGATCATATCCAGCGGCGTTTTTGTCTGGTTGTGTAACTCCGCGAACTCAGGCGCATCTCCCTTGGGATGGTACATGATCTCCGAAAAAACGACCTGTTCGGCCACAGCGCTGTGAAATGGGGCCACGAGACCTCCAAGCAGGCACGCGGTCATGATGAGAATTAGTCGGATCGTTTCAAAAGATCTCATTTTCATATGTTGGGCATCCATAATATGGGTTCACTCCCCCAAATTGAGGGTAGAGTGGGTCACAGGAATAAGCTAAATGCATGCCAAAGCAATGTAAAACAACGCATCCTGTCCATTCATCTTCACCAAACATTCCGATGGGCCCCATCGTTAGGTGAAAATGGATAGGAGTGCTTCTGATCGTGGTCTCAAAAAGGGGGAGATCCTCGCTGAAGAAACGTTTTCATGGGGGCGAGATCATCTTTTCTTTGAAATCTCGAAGGTGAGAAAAACTAATGCAAATACGTTCTCGGAAAATGTCGACTTCTTTCCAACCTCTTGTCAGTAAGGGGAAAAAACGGTGTGAAAGACCGGTAACACCAACGTGAACAAATGGAAAAGATAGTTGTCCTTCCTGGGGTGTTTCGGCAATGAAGGTCGAAATAATCGCAAAAAAAAGTTGTCATAAATGAGAAAATGCACGAAGTTATCGCAAATGTGGTCATCGGGCCTTGGCGGGTTCGGTGGCCTAGTTTGTTAAAAAATTAGAGGAACTGATATGAAATTTAACAAATGGACAGTTGCGTTGGCAGCCGCAGGGCTGGTCAACCTAGGATCTGTAACTCAAGCGGAGGAAGCCAGCAATGCTGTGATGACCTCCTTGTCAAAAACTACCCTTAGTGGTTACGTGGGCGCTTCTGCGTCTTGGTCGGATACAAGTGCCGCTGTGCCTTTGCACGGTCGTGTTGCTTATCAAAACACTGCCAAAATGGATGGCTTCAACTTGGACGTGATCGGTTTGACCCTTGAAAAACCTCTCGATGAGAGCGATTGGGCATCCGGATACCGCGTGGACCTCCTTCTCGGTCCTGATGCCAGCCACTACGTTGGCACATCCCCGAATGCTACCGCCGGTGGTCCTAGCGACACGGTTGGTATCAAACAGGCATACGTGGCTACCCGCGTTCCTGTTGGCAATGGCCTGGACCTCAAATTGGGTGTTTATGATGCCATCATCGGTTATGAAGTCTTCACCGATGGCGCGAATCCTAACTACAGCCGTTCATTCGCATACAACTTGGAACCATTTGCCCACACCGGTGCCTTGGCTTCTTACCAAGTCAACGATATGGTAGGTGTGAGTGCTGGTATCGCCAACACTTCTCGCTCGGTCATCAATGATCGTGCCGGTTTGTTGGGCGGAAGCTCTTCTCACTTCTCCTACATGGCATCTGTCGCAGTGGTTGCTCCTGACAGCATGGGAGCCTTGAGCGGTGCCACGATTTACGCTGGCTTCCTCGATGGTCTTGCTGGTAACACCAGCACACAGCCTGACACCACCAACTACTACCTCGGTGCAACTCTGCCAACTCCTGTTGACGGATTGGCTCTGGGACTGGCTTATGATCATGTTGACGACGCTCCTACCGGCGTGGCTGGTATCGACGCTGACGTGATCGGTGCTTATGTCTCTTACCAGGCCACCGACAAGATGGCTGTTCATGGTCGTATCGAGTATGTGACTGGCGATAACGGTCTTTACTACGTTGGAAATGGTAGCGATGACAATGAGTTGCTCGGCTTGACCGCAACTGTCGACTACAGCCTCTGGGATAACGTGATCACTCGTCTCGAAGGTCGCTGGGACCAGCAACTTGACGACAATGGCGATGTATACGGCGCTGGAGACGATGTCTTCACCTTGACGCTGAACGCTATCTACAACTTCTAATCGAGCTTCTCGATCTTAGAACCTTTTTTGTAAGCCCCACGGACAATTTCCGTGGGGCTTTTTGTTGCCTATCGACCTTGTTTCCATTCCTGTGAGGAGTATAATTTTCCATATATGAATCATATGATGAAACACTCATTAATTGTGGCCCTTGGTTTATGTTGCTTGAGTGCAACTGCCGCAGAGGGGGAATCGACCTATGATCAGGCCAAAAAGGCCGAACTAAGAGATACCGCTAATTCACTGTTCGGGCCACTCCCGGATGCCATGCCAGGGTCGGAAAACGACACCGATGTTCGAAAGCACCTGGGTGAAAAACTCTACTTTGATACTCAATTATCGAAAAACAACACCATTTCCTGCAACTCCTGCCACCGTGTGGACCAAGGCCTTGGTGGAGTCGATAATGCTTCTGGTTCGACCGGCGCTTTTGGTGATATCGGCGGTCGTAATGCCCCCACAGTGTTGAATGCGGGATTCCAATTGGCGCAATTTTGGGATGGCAGAGCTGAGGATTTGAAGGCGCAGGCAAAAGGCCCCGTACTGAACCCCATCGAAATGGCCATGCCGCATGAAGGAGCCGTGTTGGATAGGATTCGTTTGAACGATGATTATCGGGCGCTTTTCAAAAAGGCTTTTCCACATGCCAATCCTGCCATTACTTACGACAATATGGCCGAGGCGATTGCTGCTTTCGAGCGAACCTTGATCACGAAAGATCGGTTCGATGACTTTCTGAAGGGGGACGACGAAGCGTTGACCCAGTTGGAATTGAAAGGATTGGAAACATTTACCGGAATTGGTTGCACGACCTGTCACATCGGGCCGCTTTTGGGTGGTTCCATGTATCAAAAAGTGGGCTTGGTGAATGCTTATGAAAACTTCAGCGATATTGGGCGCGAAGAAGTTACCAAGAATGAGGATGACAAATACAAGTTCAAAGTCCCCACTCTTCGCAATATTGCGATCACTGGTCCCTATTTCCATGACGGCGGCGTCGCGACCCTCGATTTTGCCGTCCGAAAAATGGCCTACATGCAGTTGGGCCAACAACTTACCATGAAACAAACCGATGCCATCGTCGCATTTCTCGGCGCCCTGACCGACAAAGGTCGCACCGGAAAATAAACTCGCAGTCTTTAGTTTGCGAACCATAAGGACGGCGCGCCGGGAGTGGACTGCAGGTAGATCGGACCGTTTCGGTCCGCCCCTTATGGCATGCATCTTCAAAAATGCTATCCAAAGGCAACCCTGACGCACTGGGACCGCAGGTAGGTCGGACCGTTTCGGTCCGCCCCTTGTGGCTTACATATACAAAAATGCTGTCCAAAGGAAATCCGGGCGTATGAGGGGCGACAAGTTCTGCTGCGCAAGGAATCCGATTAAAGGGCACTTGCTTCGCTCGACCCTGCTGCGGTATGAATAACCGTTATGCACTCCTTAACTCCCTTCCTGCGATGTTTTTTGATCATCATTTCAAGCGTGGCGTGCAGTCTTGGCCATGCAGCGGATGATCGTCCGAATATCCTTTTTATGATGGCGGATGATCACACTTCCCAGGCCTGGGGGTGTTATGGATCCAGGTTTGCCCCACATTTCACGACTCCCAATATTGATCGCCTTGCCCAGGAAGGTGCCAGGCTGACGAATTGTTTTGTCACCAATTCCATCTGCGTTCCAAGCAGGGCATCCATTCTGACAGGGCAATATAGTCACATAAATGGGGTGAAAACGCTTGCAGATAGGATAGATCCAAAAAAGCAACATGTTGCACATCTGCTTCAAGCGGCTGGGTACCAGACCGCATTGGTGGGCAAATGGCACCTGAAATCAGCTCCAACCGGGTTTGATTATTGGAAAATCATCAAAGGTCAGGGGAGGTATCATGAGCCTGTCATGTATGAAATGGACTTGGAGAAACCTGAAGTCCAGAAAGATGCCTATTCGACAGATGTGTTTACGACGACAGCTCTTGATTGGTTGGGGCAACGGGACAAGGAGCGTCCATTTTGTATGATGCTCCATTTCAAAGCGACGCATGAGCCTTGGCAATTTCATCCACGTCATGCGCAATTGTTTGAACATGTCGAATTTCCGGAGCCTGCTGATTTACTCGGTGAAACCGGGCCGGAAAACACACGGATTCCGGGTTGGCCCTTGGAAATATTGACCAAACGCATGACAGATAAGCCGAATCACGGAAACGGATACTTGGAATTGACCAGTCAGGACCCTGTGGAAATACGAAAACAAACCTACCAAAAGTTCATTAAAGACTTTTTGAGATGTGCTGTTGCAATTGATGAAAACATTGGGAGGGTGCTGGATTACCTTGATAGCTATGGCTTAGGGCAGAATACGGTGGTCATTTACACCAGTGATCAGGGGTACTTCTTGGGGGAGCATAACTATTTTGATAAACGTTTCATGTTGGAAGAGAGCCTTCGAATGCCCTTCGTGGCTAGATTTCCCGGGGAAATCAGTAAAGGGACGGTTCTGGATGATATGGTATTGAATGTGGATTTTGCACCGACGCTATTGGATTATGCGGGATTGAAAACGCCTGGCGACATGCAGGGTGAGAGTTTCAGGGGCAATCTTTCGGGGAAAACAAAAGAAAATTGGCGTCAATCCATGTATTACCGGTATTGGGAGAATAGCGAGGCCAGGCCATCTCACTACGGTGTGAGGACACGTACGGAAAAATTGATATTCTACGATGGTTTGTCAGGTGGTGAAAATTCTCATCGTTGGGAATATTACGATTTGAAGAAAGACCCGATGGAGACCAAAAACATGTATAATGTTTTTGAGAGAGAAAAAAGAGTGAAAACACTTAAAACCAAGTTGGTTGAATGGCAAAAAATATTGGGTGATGCGTAATTGGGGGCCGTTAAGCCCCGGAAAGCACATCAAGAGCACTTTTCATAAGCATGGGTAATGAATCTTAGTTGACGGGGGAAAGTGTATGTGTCTCCATGGAGTGCGTGAACGATTGTGAAAATTGAGGGAAACAAACAGAATGTATATTCCTTCCCGCCGTTCAACTCATACCCAAAGGCTATTTAATTGGTGTCCCTTCAGCTCAAATACGCGAAAAAAATGGTTCACATTAAAAATAATGTTGGCCTGAATTTTGCTTTTTATTCGATTTGATGTATTGTGATATGGCATTCCATCGTCAATAGAGGCTGATTTAATGTAATAAACCTAGTTTTCATTTGACGATTTGCTGGAAGTGATGCAAATTGAGTTCCAATTTTATTGGGAAAACGCACGTACTAACATGAATAGAGTTATGAAACTAAAACCATCAGGCGGTTGCCGGATTATTCTGGCGGCCTTCGTTGCCACGCTAGCTAGTGTGGCCCAGTTGTTTGCAGCTGATGCTGCAATTAATTGGAGCAATCCGGCTGATATCGTATATGGGACGCCTCTGAGCAGTGCTCAGCAGAACGCCACTTTTACGAATCCAGACACGGGTGCTTCACTACAGGGGACTGTTATATACACCCCGTTGGCCGGCACTTATTTAAATGCCGGAAGTCAGCAGGCACTGACCGTCACATTTGTGCCGAACTCCAATCAAGGTGTTAACGCAAATGCGGTCACTAAGACGGTGTTCGTCAATGTGCAGAAAGCTCCGTTGACTGCTTCGGCACCCAGCAAGACTGTTGCTTACGGTACTGCGGTTGCCAATTATATAGCAGGTCTAAGCGGCGATTCGGTCAGCTACAGTGGTTTCGTTCGCAACGAAAACAAAGACAGCGCTGGTGCTATATCCGTAAAACCTACCATTGAGGTTAAGGATACAGACCACACCACGCCTGCTGGATCAGTCAAAGCAATCACATTTGCTACTGCACCCTCATCGTCGAATTATAATATTACGACGGTAAACGGCACACTTACCATTGCTCAAAAAGAATTGGTATTTGATTTGGCAAACAAAACCAAACTTTATGGTGAATCTCCTATTGCTCCGCACTTAGACGTTCCTCAAGGAACGACTGGTAATTTTGGTTTGGGCAACGGTGGACGTGGAACTGGATGGGAAAATGGGCAAGATGCTAATGTGAAAGTTAGCCAAGTTCATAACGTGACTGAAAAATCGAATGTTGGCACATATGATATCAATATTCTTTTGGAAGAAACGACTCCTAATATCCTGAGGAACTACACTGTCAAGATTAACAATGCAATTTACACGGTTACAAAGCGTGATCTTCAAATTGCAGTTGATCCAGCGAACGCCACCATCACATATGGTGAGAAATTCCCCACGTTCAAAGCCAACTACACCATTGTTGAGCCAGGTGCGCAGACATTCGACATCGCCAATGTGAACAAGACAGGTAATGCCTTGTCAACAGCCAGCGGAGTTTTGACCGGAGCTGCAGCTCTTGCCTTACCGGCCGCAAACGCGAATGTTGCTAAGTCTCCTCATGATGTCAAAACCACCGGCGGAACAACCTTTGGAAACAACTTCAATATTGTTCGAGTTAATGGAACATTAACTGTTAACAAAACAGATCTGACCATTAAAGCGTCCAATCGTACAAAGATTACTGGTGTTGCTTTGCCTGGTATCGGATCGCTTCAAGTTGAATTCCCTAAATCTGGTGAATTCAAGTTTGGTGAAAGCCCTTCTAGCATCTTCGATCCGTTCCCGCCTGAGTTGCAATACAGTTTTGTGAATCCAAACCCGGATCCAACTCCTGGTGATACGACCAACAATGCTGATTTGAATGTGAACAACGGTGTGGGAGCCAAACCAGGTACCTACTCATCCGCAATTGTATTCAAAAATGCAGCTTTGACAGCAGCGAATTACAACATCATACAGCAAGATGGTGATTTGAATGTGACCCTTCAGCCTCTGCAGGTTAGCTGGGCTCCTCAGACCACCTCATTGACTTATGGTGATGGTTTCGATGCTACCAAGCACTTGAATGCCAAGGGAACAACGACCGTTCCATTTGGAAACGGTATTTATGCCATTCCATTCACGGTTACCTACGAGGCATTCGACAAAGACAATAAGAGTCAAGGTGCTGTAGTAGCTGGAACTACGTTGCCAGCTGGAACTTTCCGCGTTACAGCAACGGTAACAGTTAACCAGGCACAGATCACAGCTGATCAAAATGCAAATCCAGCCAAGGCACCTGCACAGGTCCCTGCATTTGGAGACGGTCTTGCCTCTCTTAACTTCGTTTTTGTTAAGAAAGCACTTGAAGTTTCCGCCAACAAGCAGGAACGCACCTTTGGTAGCACGAATGGTTTTGATAACACCAAGGTTTCCTACAAAGGATTTGTGTTGGGTGATACGGATGCAAACTTGGGAACAAAACCAACAGTTGCCGATCCGACAAATGCTGCCAGTGACGTAGGCGATTACAGCATCATTCCTTCCGGAGGTAAATCTGGGAACTACAGTTTCAACTATGTTTCCAGTACTTTGAAAGTGAAAACAGCAGCTACCAGCATTACCTGGAATCCTGAAGCTGCCGGTGGTGATACCAAGAAGCATGTTACTTACGGCACAGCATTATCTGCGACACCAAACGTTAACGCAGCAGTCAATAACGGTATTGCAGGAACGATCACATATAGCATTAATATCAATGATCCTCGTGCTCTTACAGTTCCTTCGACGGACGTGAAAGCAACGTTCACTCCTTCTTCGCCAAATTATGCGAAGTCGGACTTGACCAGAACGATCAATGTGTTGCGTAAGGAATCTGAAGTTGCTCCTGCAGGTCATACTTTGACATTCGGTGATGCAATTCCAGCTCTGAGTGGAACAACTGGTTTCATTGACGGTGACGGGATTGAAACAACATTCAAATCCATCGCTTATAAGGGAATTGACGTGGGCGATTATCTGATCTCTGCTGAGTTCAAAGATACCTTCGGTCGCTTGAAGAACTATAACATCAAGTTGTTGTCTGCCGCTGAAAACCGCATCAAGATCAATCCTGCCACACTCAACATTGAGACTCAGGATCAGACCAGTGCAGTTGCTGCCGGTGGTCCTAAAGACACCGAATTGAAACTGTTCGGTCTGCAAGCTGAAGCTGAAGTGTTGAACGGCATTGCCATGACTAAAGCCGAACTCGATCTGGCTTACGCCCAAACGGGAGTGACCGTGATTGACGAAGCAGATGGAAACAAGCAGAAGACCTACAACAACTCCAAAGTAACACTGAATGATGCGATCAAGAACAACGCATTGTTGAGTCGTGTGTTTACCAGCTTGGCGAACATTCCAACCATGTCCGTTCCTAATTTCAGTGATGCTAAAGAAGCTAACTTCGAAATTAAGACAGCTGTTGATGTTAAGACCGATGATGGTGATCCAATTGCTGTGGCTAAAAACTACAAACTGGGCACCGTTTCCAACGCTACCTATGGTGTAGGAAAAGCCAAGCCAGCGATTACATGGACCGATAAGGCTATTACTTACGGTGCTGAAATCAAGAAAGACCAATTGAATGCGACTGTTCCTAATCCTCCCGAAGGGAAGGATAACAAGAAAGGAACCTTCGTATACAAGATTGGTGATGCAAACGGTCCTGATGCATTGGGTGCAAAATTGGAAACAGGAACGTATACGCTGCACGTGACATACACGCCGCATGCTGACTTCTCGAACCAATACCTGAGTAACACCAAGACCATCAAACTGACGGTTAACAAAGCACAGTTGGATGTTCACATTCCAAACATCACCAACTACATCTATGGTGATCAGTTGCCCGTTCTTCAAGCCATTGATTTGACTTACGGAACAGTTGCTAACAACAAGTTGACCAATGGATTCGTGAACGGTGATGATGCAAGCATCTTCAACAACGCTGGTTCCATTCAGCCTGTTGTTGCAATTCTGCCAGCATTGAACGCCAAGAATGAGCCAACAGACTTCTCAGTGGCTAACAGCCCTGCACGAGTTGTGTTCGGTCAGGAGCCCGTAACGAAGAATTACAATATTAATGTCTTCACCGGTAACATGACCATCAATCGACGTGCTCTGACAGTTAAGCCTGCTGACATTACCACTCCATTCGGAGTGAATGTTCCGTTGACCTTGGAATACGTCAATCTGGCTCCTGGTGAGACGGCATCGAACCTGAGCAATCCTGGATTTGCTTTCATGAACCCATCCGCAAACATTGCGACATTGGCTCCTGGAACTTATTCCACTTTTGCCAACGGTGCCTTCGGTAACAACTACGTTGTGACACACGCACCTGGTAACCTCATCGTTGACCGTGCATTGGCAGTGATTAATATCAATGACAATGTTCACACCTACGATGGTTCTACCAAAGGTGTGACTGTGACGACTGTCCCTGCCGGGTTGCCCGCTACCGTTACTTATGACGGTAACGCTCAACCTCCTGTTAATGCTGGAAGCTACGCTGTCAATGTGATAGTGAACGATCCAAATTATCAGGGAACAGTTACCGGAACCTTGGTCATAAACAAGGCTAATGCAACCATCGCTTTGAGTGATACAGTTCAAACATACGATGGCACGGCTAAGTTCGCTACTGTGACTACCACACCTGCTGGATTGCCTGTGAACGCAACCTACAACAAGAACCCTGCTGGAGCTACCGCAGCCGGAACATACGACCTTAAAGTTGAGGTTACTGATCCGAACTACATTGGTTCAGCCGCTGGTTCCTTCAAGGTTGAAAAGGCAACTGGTCAGATTGCTCTCTTGAATACTGAACAAGTATTTGATGGAACAGCTAAGATCGTTGGTGTTGAAACCACTCCTGCTGGTATGACTGCAATCGTTAACTACGATGGTCAAGCAACTGCACCTAGTGCCGTTGGTACCTACGCGGTAACAGTTGCAATCTCAAATCCCAACTATCAGGGAACAGCCACTGGTCAGTTGACCATTCTGGACGCAGCAACGATCAGCTTGTCCAACTTGAGTGTTCCTTACAATGGAAATGCCCAGAGTGCGACAGTGACCACTGCTCCTGCTGGATTGAAGGTAAATGTAACCTACAATAAGAATCCTAACGCTCCTACAGCTGCCGGAACTTATGAGGTTGTTGCAACCATCGAAGATGCCTTGTATAAAGGATCTGCTAAGGGAACATTCAAGATCCTCAAGGGTGATGCAACCGTTCAGTTTGTTGCCAGCTCGCTGGAAACCAACTGGCAATCACCTGCTGCTGCTCAAGTAACCACCAATCCTGCCGGATTGAACACGGTGATTACTTACAATGGCAGCACTGATCTGCCTACTGAGCCTGGTGACTACGAAGTGGTAGCAACTGTTGTCACTAGTAACTACTCCGGTAGCGCCACTGCTACGTTCAGCGTTGGAAAAGCTCCTCAGAGCATTACGTTCCCAGCCATTCCTAATCTGACCATCAGCGGTCAACCTCTGTTGTTGATCCTGAACGCAACGTCTGATTCTGGATTGCCTGTGAATTACACCGTGACTGCCGGTTCTGCTACTATCAACGGTAATGTGTTGACGGTAACTCAGCCTGGTAGCGTGGTTGTCACAGCACAGCAGTTGGGTAACGATCGTTACTTGGCAGCGGACGAGAAAGTTCGTTCCTTCCAGGTGAGTGGAACTGGCGTGCCATTGGGTGCACCTCAAACTACCGCCTCGTTGACCGACGATGGTGATGTTAGCTTGAGTGTTTCCGGTGAGCCATTCACAACCTTGAGCGTGTATGCAGCTGACGCCTTAACCGGTGAATTCAAGCCAGTTGTTAAGATTGGTTTGGACGAAAACGGTCAGGGTAATTACAACACCCCTGTTGAAGGTGCACAACGCTTCTTCCAGGTGAAGTAATTAAAGCGCGCGTTTCATAACTTTATCTAAAAGCAAGCCAGGGGCAGTCCAACTGCCCCTGGTCTTTTTGTGCCCACTGGTTGAATACTACAGAGAAATTTGGAACATCGATGAGTTTGATTGGTCGAATGCAATCGTTAATGGGCGGACGCATGGTGCGGGATATTCGTGGCACCATGCTGATTGCATTGCTAGGTCGGATTTGTCATTTCTTTGCCTTTGTATATGCAGCAAGATGCCTCGGAGACAGTTTGGGAGAGTCTTCAGAAGCATTAGGGTGGGCTCAGTATTTACAGTTTATTCTTACGCTTGGTCTAGACATTGTTGCAGTGCGTCATCTTGCTGCGAAATCGGTATCATTTGAACAATTGGTTCCGAGAATTTTCACCTCCCGACTTGTCATATATGGTGTTTGTTCGTCATGTTGGATTCTCGGCTTATTTTTCCTACAATTACCTTGGCTTGAATTTCAGTTATGGTTGGCCGCTATTTTAAATCTGATGACGCTAGGAATGAATTGCCAATGGGTATTCCAGGGTAAGGAACGGATGCCGATTTTTACCATGATCCAGGCGATGATTTCGTTTGGGATCCTTTTGTGTTTTGTCTTGTTTCTAAAACCAGGAACACAAGCAGGTGCCGATCTTTGGGTCATGGGTATGTGCCAATTGTTTGTTACGACTGGATCTTGGATCTACATCAAAATGCATTACAAAGTAGCTCTGTATGCAAAAAAGTGGTGGCGAGATATAGGGGTTTATATTCTAGAAGGTTTACCCAATTGGATTTTCGGTCTTCTCTACAATACGCTCATTACCATAGGAATGTTGAGTTTGAAGAAGCTTTCCGCAGGTGAGGGCAAGTTCTCTAATCATGATGATGCTTATGCAACCCTTTATCGACTGGCTCTTGCGGTTCATTTTATTTTGGCATTTGTAGGTTCAGTGATTTACACGCGTATCGTTATTTGGAAGAACGAGCGCAGTGATTTCTTTTTTCGTGTCGGATTGGTTTGTTTTGGAGTCATTTCAAGTGGATTCGTTGTATGTTCAATCATTCATTGGGTGCATCCAATTTTGTATCCGTTCTTATTTAAAAAAGAGGTGTTCTTGCCGGCTGCGCCGTATATGTCATGGATGTTGTTTGGACGCTTCGTCGGATTAACGAGTGGTATTCTTGTTTGGGGAATGCTGGCGCATCACCGTGATTGGCGGGCTGTACAATGCGCATTGTTTCCCGTAGTGGCCTCGGTCTTGTTGCACTTTATACTCGTGCCTCAGTACGGCATGACTGCTACGGTTTTCTTGAATTTAGGTGGTGAATTGGGGTTGTTGATTTGTTGCTTGATTGGTTTTATGGGGCTTCGCAAGTCTGCTGGAACAAGTAATCAATGAAAAATCCATTTAAACAAGCATGGGGCGCTTTTCAGTATTGGCGCACTTTCCGGAAGTATCCGGGAGTTTTCGCTTTAAGTGATGCATGTTTGCAAATTAATCGAATCCTTGTTCCCGGTAGATTGAACGATGCCCACGCGGCCAGGGAGCTGGATCGTTATTTGCAGGTGTTTGTAAATGCTGAAGGTGAAGGTGTTTCCCGAATACATTGTTCATCCATTGAAATTGATTTTTTTTGGAATGCTCCGGTGGACAATAATATGTTTTTCATGGTGGAACAGGAATTGAACGCCAAAAATCCTCATTGTTACACAACGGACCCAATAAAATTAGATCAAACCGGATGTATTATTGATGTCGGTGCATGCGAAGGTTTGTTTGCTTTTCGTATGACCAAACAACATCCTAATGCAATTATTCACTGTTTTGAACCTTTTGGCGAAATGGCAGATTTGATCCGAAAGGGATCTGAGTTCAACCGGGTTAAGGATCAGATTAAGGTTCATACGATTGCTGTGGGAGCATCGGAAGGTCATGTTAAGTTTGTGGCCTCAGATTCACCGGATGCCGGTGCGGTGAGTCCTTGTTCCGAGTCGGATCAGGATGCGTTGAAGGCGACGACATTGGATCATTTTGCAGCCAAAAATGGACTTGAGCTAACCTGTCATGATCTTATCAAGATTGATGCCGAGGGCGCTGATTTGGATGTGTTGAAGGGGAGCGAAAAAATCATACGCCGTTATCGCCCCCAGATTGCGGTGACCACTTACCATAAGGATGAGCATCCTGAGGAAATCTATACCTGGTTGAATGATCTCGATCTGGGTTACCGATTCCGGTTAAAAGGATTCTCCTTCTGGACTGAGAAACCTCGTCCTGTTTTATTACAGGCCAGCACATTGGATAGGGCCCAGGTCAATATTTAGACAATGGAGGGGAGATCCCGCATGCGGGACTCACACCCAAACTTCCCCCTTAAAAGCGTTCCTGAGCAAAACAGATGGAACGTGGGACGACTGAGATCAGTCGAATGACAGTGGCGATTCCATTGCAGCGTGAAAACAGTTCCAGTGCTCTGAGGTTTGAAGTGGGGTTAAGGAGGAGCTTACACCTCCGATATTGGACTTTTATTCAATGATGCCCTGGCCAGGGATTGTTGTTGCGTTGATAGAATCCCTTTTCCTTGCCGTCAAAAAACAATTTGAGCAGTGGATGTTTGAATTCGATGTCCTTCGGGTCGGGCTTGAGGCTAGTCTCGGCGGCATAGGTCACAGATGAGCTTCCGTGCACCAGGACATGATACCACGGTTGGTTCTTGTTTGGTTGGGTGGTGTTTTTCTGATACCAGCTTTCGGATGCCTTAAATCGTGAATCCATGGCGACGATCAAACCCTGGTAATGATAGCGGGCATGTTTGACGCGTTGTCCAATGCTGAATTTTGGAGTCCCTGAATCTTCCCGTGGTGGTATGAATGCATCGTGCCATCGAAACATGTTTTTCCTCTCTTCGTAACCAGACAGGTTGTCAATCGTTTCCGCCGTTGTCTTTGCGTTTACGTTCCCATTTCGGTCGGCTGCGTTCGGGTAGTTCTTTGTCTACTTTCACATAGTAGGCCTGGTCTCCGAACAGGTGTTCGACTTCTTTCTGAATGTCATTGCCTGGCATGACCTGATATTTTTCATGAGGTTCCATGAAGGCAAAGTTGCCATTGGATTTCATGAAACAGAGGATGAGTGGACAACTCCCTTTGTGTGTCTCCACCAGCTTGACCAGCGTTTCCAGTTTTTCGGATGTGAAGCTTTCGTATGGTATTCGGAAATGAATCTGCTGGGTGAAGCGTTGGGGAGCTTCATCAAGTGACATCAATTCCTGAGGGAAAATCTTCGGCCGATCTTCCGCATTGTTGACTTCTCCGATTACCATCAAGGGTTTGTTTGGCTCAAACAAATGCCTGTATTTGTCGTAATTGTCGTTCATGCACAGAACCTGCACCGTGCCTTCCAGGTCCTCGAGAGTGATCATGGCATAAGGTTTGCCACTCTTCTTGGAAAAACCTTGTTGCAACGCGGAGATCATGCCTCCGATCCTTGTCATGCTCCTGTCCGGGAGGGATGCAATACTTTGAGAGTTACCCAGGCCATAGTTTTTCAGGATGTCGGCATATGGATTCAACGGGTGTCCGGATACATAAAAACCTAGAAGTTCTTTTTCTGCTGCGAGACGTTCAGCGATGGGCCAGTCTTCAATGCGGTCCGTCTCCGTGATTTCAATATTCTCCGGTTCATCCATCACGGCAAACAGGGAGGTTTGACCTTTTGAACGATCGGACGCCACACTGGCCGCTCGGGACAAGGCTTTATCAATCAACCCAAACAACGTTGCGCGGTTTTCACCGAGAGAATCGCATGCGCCGGATTTGATCAGCGCTTCCAGGATTTTCCGGTTCAATGAGCGTCCATCAACCCGCATGCAAAGGTCATACATGGAACTGAATTTTTCTCCCTCATCACGAGCCTTGAGAATTTGTTGCACCGCGACTTCGCCAACGCCTTTGATGGCGGCCATGCCAAATCGAATGACTTTGCCCCCTTGAGCCGGAGCGAACACCACGCGGCTTTCATTGACATCCGGTGGGAGCACTTCCACGCCGAGTTGTTTGGCTTCATCAATGAGAACGGTGAGCTTGGCCGTGTCACCCATGTCATTCGTCATCATGGCAGCCAGGAACTCGACCGGATATTTGGCTTTCAGGTAGGCGGTTTGATAGGCCACCACGGCATAAGCCGCAGCGTGTGATTTGTTAAAACCGTATCCTGCGAATTTTTCCAGGAGATCGAATACCTCATTGGCTTTCGCTGCCGGGATGTCGTTGAGTTTGGCGCATCCTTCGACGAACAGTTTGCGATGCTCCTGCATCACTTCGACCTTCTTTTTACCCATCGCCCGCCGCAGCAGGTCAGCGCCGCCGAGCGTATAACCCGCCAGGATCTGGGCAGCTTGCATGACCTGTTCCTGATAGATCATGATGCCGTAGGTTTCTTTACAGATGGGTTCCAGAAGGGGATGTGGATATTCAATCTCCACTTCGCCATGGCGCCGTCGGATGAAGTCGGGAATCAGGTCCATGGGCCCCGGTCGATAAAGGGAAACCAAGGCTGTGATGTGCTCCACAGAAGCAATCTGAAACTTGCGACACAAATCACGCATGCCCCCTGATTCCAGCTGGAACACACCGACCGTATTGCCTTTGTTCAGGAGGTCGTAGGTTTCTTTGTCATCCAGCGGCAAGGTGTCGATATCGATATCGATATCCTTGGTCAGCTTGACCATTTCGCAGCAATTACGAATGACCGACAGGGTTTTTAAACCCAGAAAATCCATCTTCAGCAAGCCGAGATCCCCCACGGGATTCATGGGATATTGTGTCACGGTGCCGCCTTCGTCATCCTGTTTAAGTGGGAGAACATTGTAGAGCGGTTCTGCCCCGATGACGACGCCGGCTGCATGCACGGAGGTGTTGCGCGTGCAATCCTCAAGGATGAACGCGGTGTCAATCAACTCGCGGGTGACATCTTCCGTGTCGTAAGCTTGTTTCAGATCGGGCGATTTTTCGAGCGAACTGGTCAGGTTGATTTTTAGATCGTTCGGTACCATTTTGGCCAAGCGATCGACCTCGCCGTAGCTCAACCCCATGACGCGTCCCACATCCCGGATCACCGATTTGGCCCCCATGGTTCCGAAGGTTCCGATCTGGGCGACACATTCGCTGCCGTATTTCTGGCGCGTGTATTCGATCACATCGGCGCGCCGGTCATCGGCGAAATCGATATCGATATCGGGAGGATTCACACGTTCGGGGTTCAGGAATCGTTCAAACAGTAGTCCGTAGCGTATGGGGTCGACGTTACTGATTTCCAAAAGGTAGGTCACCAATGAACCTGCAGCCGAACCACGAGCCACACATGAAATCCCCTTGGCACGACCGTATTGGACGAAGTCACCGACGATCAGAAAGTAACTCACAAAACCCATCTGTTCGATGACACCCATCTCGGTATCCAGTCGATCCGTCAGGACTTTGGCCGCGGCGGCGATGGCGGGATCCTGCATGGCGGTATCCGGGTTGTAGTCATCCGGTTTTCCATTTCCGTCCGGGGCTTCATAGGTCGGAAGCCTGGTGGGATCTTCCACCCTTTCGACGATGAATTTTTCTCCATCCACCCGAACATCGATGTCGTAACGCTTTTTGAGTCCGTCGGCCAGTAGTTGACGGAGGTAACCTTCGCGGGTGAAATGTTCGGGTGGTTCAAATACCGGATAATGCAATTCGCCAAAATTGATTTCCAAATGGCATTTTTCGGCCACTTCCAACGTGTTTTTGACTGCGTCGGGAACTTCTTTGAACAGCTCGGCCATTTCCTGTGCGGATCGCAGGTAAAATTGTTCCGGCACATAACTCATGCGTTTGGTGTCGTTGAGTTGCGCCTGGGTGCCGATGCAGATCAGGGAATCGTGGGCATGTGAATGTTCTTTTTTGATGTAGTGAACATCGTTGGTGGCGACCATTTTGAGGTCGAACTCACCCGCCCATTCGATCAAGTGGCGATTGACGACCTGTTGTTCGGGAATGCCGTGGTTCTGGAGTTCGAGGTAGAAGTTTTCCTTCCCGAAGATTTGTTTGAACCAATCGATTGCGTCACGTGCTTCCTTGAGTTTGCTGTGGGAGATGCATGCCGGAATTTCACTGGCCAGGCATCCGGACAATGCAATCAAGCCATCCTTATGATCTTCGAGAATGTCCTTGTCGATGCGGGGTTTGTAATAGTAACCGTTCAGATGGGCATCCGAGACCAATTTGACCAGATTTTTATAGCCGGTTTCGTTTTGGGCAAGGAGGACCAGGTGATTGTAGACTTCCTTGCCCCCAATGCTGGATTTTTTCTCCAAGCGGCTGCCGGGGGCCACATAGACCTCGCAACCGATGATGGGTTTGATGCCCGCCTTGTTGGCTGCCTGATAGAAATCGATGGCGCCGTACATCACACCATGATCGGTGATCGCCATGGCTGGAAACTCCAGTTCCTCGGCATACTTCATGAGCCTGTTTACCTTACAGGCGGCATCCAGTAGTGAGTATTCCGTGTGCAGATGTAAATGGACGAATTCGGCCTTCCCCATGGCGGGCAGTATATCCCTACTGACAAGGGTCCCAAAGATCAAAAAGGAGAAGTCGCCTATTTTTCCAGAAATCGTATCTTCATCCATCGAAACCAACGACAGGATCTGCAGAATCCAAGCGTTCGTTTTTCGAATGAACTTGCCTTCCAACGGTATCCGCCTGCCTGTGCCAGAGGATAAGCCTTGTGGCATTTGGGGCACTCAATGATCCATCCACTTCGGAACACGTTGGTTCCGTTTGCCAAGGCGTGGCGTTTTTTGATGAAGTTGACCATTCCTATCAGAAGCATGGGAGAAAAACCGACGACAAACCAGATCCATTGGTGATGTTGCAGGGAGTCCATGATGACCTGGTGAAGTGGTTGCGATTCGAACCATGCTTTGGCCAGCGGCGTGTTCGCCTCTTTGGCAATCGCCATGCTTCCCACTGCCATTTCACGTGCGAAAGCGACCGCCCCGAATGCTGCTTTCCATGCAATGGCCAATCCACCAATAGCCTCATAGCCCAAGGTCAACCCTCCCGCAGCCAGCCAACCGATGCCAAACCCGCCCAAAGCAAGCCCTCCCAAGGCCAGTCCGCCCATCGGTATGCCACCGATGGCAACGGCACCCATGGCAATCGGCCCGACAGCCACCGCTCCGATTGCCAGCAAAGGACTGTAGGCAACGTCGCCAAAAGCGATCCAGCCCCTGGCAATTGATTTCTTGAGCGTCCCATTGATGATGGCCCCTCGGCAAACGTGGATCAAGGGGAGGCCTAAAAACGTCCGTCTTGATTTGTATTCGTAACCCTCCACATCTTGAGAGTATAATGTGGGATCCGTTGCCATGGATTGTTTGCGGGCGTTCGCCAGTTTTCGGTTCCAATAAAACACAAGAACGAAAAGACTGATGCCATATCCCAGACTCAAGCTGATGATGCAGATCGCCAGGGTCTTTTCCGAAAACAATCCATGAAGACCGGCATACACCATTCCGAGCATCGGAATGAACAGAGCCACGATCAGCACCAGCAACCAACGTGTCATTTTTCGAACAATGACCTTTTCAGCCTTTGATTTGGCCGCATTCATGGTTGCCCTGTAACCAAACCATCCACCCAGAATGCCGATCAATGGTCCGATCAGAACGTTTAGAAAAACGGACAGAGAACTTCCTGCCAGCCACGCCGATCCCTTGGCTGAGCTTGCCGCAATCCCGGCGGCGGCAGCTGTTCCGGCAAATGCGGGAAGCGCACTGATGACTGCGAGGGGGAACGCTTTGGATGGTCGGGTCTGGAACAGGGTGGACTCGACCTGTTTTGAGATTTCCGTCTTGAGTAACGCACGGCCCCTCGACAAACGCTGCCGTGCTGTTTCCTCCGTGAGACTCAGTAGTTCCGCGACGCGCGCAACAGAATGTTCCTCACGATAATACAGCACCATGGGAACGCGGTACGTTTCCGGGATTTGTTCAAGTGTCCTCCAGACCATCGCAGAATCCTCCAATCGGGAAACTTCTTCCGCGGGACCAGGCTCCGTTGCCGGAAACTCCTGCATGGATTCTTCTGTGTAACAGGTCTGGTGGGGATGCTCTTTATTTTGATGAAATGTTTTTCGGATCAGATTGCGCGCAATGCCGCACAACCAGCTCTTGAAGGCGTTTGCATCTTTGAGTTTATGCAGATTCTTCCAGGCCTGTATAAATGTTTCCTGAGCCAGGTCCTCGCTCTGCGTTCGGTCGCCACATGCCGCATAGGTCATGCTGCAGATGAGGGATTGATGTTCCTGGACCAGTCCGGCAAAAGCTTCCTGATTTCCCTGCCGACTGAGTTCCACTTGGGACTGAATGGTTGTGTTCATGACAGTGCCTAAGTGCCCTAATCCACCTGAAACGTGACAAATAAAATAAACTAATTGTTATGCGTTGATTTCGGAATCCGGTTCAGGGTGTAACAAACAACCGAATGATCCAACGGTTCCTGGTCCAGGGATCGAAGCCCATCAAATGTTATTTCATGCACGTAACCTTCTCTCAAACCATCCACTTGCATAGTTAACACACGGCGGTCTTTTGAAACCTGGATGGATGTGGTTTGGAGTGATTTCCGATCGATTTCTTCGCTGCCATAGCTTGAGTGGTAGTGGTAAGTATAGCTTCGGATTCCCACAGAGGAAGATGTGATTGTGCTTTCGGTAGCCAGTGGTTTGGTAAAAGTGATTTTGAAGCCTTGGGGTTGCGCATTGATGCGTTGGATTTCGAAGGGAGTGATTCCATTCCAACTCAATCGTTCCATGCCGTAGGAGCGATGGCCCAATGAATTCCATCCACGATTTGTTTCACCGATGATCAGGCTTCCCTGCGCATCCCACGCCAGCCGGAGCGCACCACACTGCAAACCTTCTGCGAATCGAAAACAGGCACCCTGGTATACTCCTTCCACTTTTTCCAAATACACCCGCAGGATCATGGACATGGTAAATTCCCCGACAAAGGCTTGTCCTTCAAACGGTCCGAACTTTCCATGCGTCGTGTCCCATAGAACGTCCGTTGCACTCATTCCCATGGTTCGGTAAGGAAACCATACCGGCGGGAGTTGATAGGCCGGAATTTGTTGGGCTGCTTCCACAACGGTGATGTTTTTGGGGAGGGGTGTTTCGATATCAAAAGTGGCTTCGGGTCGTCGGCAGTGTTCCAGCGCATCTGCATGTCCATGAAACACTCCGCTCTGAACAAGGAGAAGGGGGCAGGTGGGAAACCAGTTGCCCTGTTGGTCCGTTGCGAATATTTCTCCGTCCGGATGCAGTCCCATTCCACTCGGTGAGCGAAATCCCCCGGAGACCGGTTGCCAGGATCCATCGGGCGCAACTTTAATGCTCCATCCGCGCCATGCTTTGTCCTCGGGAACCGGTCCTTTTCCGATGCCGATGTTGAGTGTGATCCATGCGTTTCCCTGTTGGTCGAATTGTGGGCCATACGCATATTCATGGTAGTTGCCCGTGACACCCCAACCTTTCGCAATCGTCCAATACTCGTCGGCAAAGCCGTCTTGATCCGTATCACGGATACGGGTGAGCTCGGTGCGTTGGACGGTATAAAGTGCTCCGTCCCGGTAAGCCAGCCCAAGAGGTTCATGCAGACCGGATGCAAACTTTCTGTAACGGGTGGATACTGGATCGTTCATTTGATTTGCGATCCAGATCTCTCCTTTGCGAATGGCGATGGCCATGCTTCCATCCGGTAACAAAGCGAGACCGCTCACCTCAAGTTTTAGCGATTCAGGAATCGTGTAGGTCTCCAAGGTATACGGTGAAACATTTGAGAAATCATCGCCCTGAACTTTGAGCATTGTTGGAAGAGAGAGCAGCGCCATGACTCCCGCAAAGAGTCCGGCTAGAAGGTGGATGAGTTTCATCAAAATGGTTCTACTCATGATCCTGGTTCCTCCATTCGATATTCCAATCGGTGAAAGCCCATTTCTTGAACAGGCTTGAGCCACAATTCTGATCGGTTCGAATTTGTGCGTAATTCGGGTATGCCTTGGATGATCTCAAGGTCCAATAAATCTGTGATGCGAAAGCGCCTTTCCGTGAGTGCCTCATGAGAATCATTGGAGCTGATCAGAAGTTGTATGCCGGCTTCTTCTGAAGGCCACTGCAGCAGGCGTGTGATTCCATATTTCGAGGCGTGGATGCGATCCTGTACCGTGATGGATTTCCCCACTTGATAGGTGAATGTCGGTATACCATTCGCATTCAATTGATATCCTCGGAAGGTGTTTTGATCGTTGAGAATGAAGTCGTTTTTATCTCCTCCGGTCCACACAGCCTCGATATTCGGAAACCATGCCAGCTTCTTCCCCAATGAAGAGGCAAGGGGAGTGAACCGGTCATCCCATGTGGATTCGGCGCTTAAGAAATCTCCTTTCCAGGCCAGCGACCAGCTGCAGTTTTTGGCGTCGAACGCGACGTGAAACGATTCCGGAAATCCCACCGCGACGGCGTGCAGTCCCGCTTGCTCCATGAAGGTTCGAAACACGATGGGTTTGTCTTTTGGAATCAATTTGAAGTCATCTTTCTGTTCCATACCTTCCGGCAATCGGGATTGATCCAATTCGTTCAGATAGGCCCAGATGCTGTCGATCTGTCTTTCCGTTGATCCACCGTGCCCATTGATACTGGGTTTGCCGTTCGGCCAAAACGCCGGCATGCGTGTGCCGGGGCGGAAAGCCGCCGGATCAATCAGGTAATCCCTGAACCAGGGAGCGCGCAGTCTTTCAGCCGCATGCTTCAAGTCCATGGCTTGAATCCCCAGAGAGCGATTTCCGTTGAGTGGATGGCATTGGATGCAGCCGAGGCCGTTGATTCCTACGAGCGCACGCCCCCACATGTTGCGGCCAACCTGGTTTTCCTGCCCATTCCTGGGCGTGGGTTGTTCGTTGGAATCTGCATCGATCCTGGCAAATGTGTTCGCCAGGTATTTCCCATGGATTTCTCCAAAATCCGGCATGCGGGTCTTCATGTAAGGTCGTGCCGGAAGTCTGCCTTGAATCGTTTTCAGCAAGGCTTCGAGCTTCATTTTTCTGCCCACTCCGTCCAGGTGAGGTGGGAATCTTCCTTCGTCTTCCAAATCGTCGCCTGTAGTGGTGAAATATTCCCGTTGTGCCTCATCTGGCCCTGCCAAACTTCCGCGGGCATGACATGCGTCACATCGCAGAGTTTTCATGTATGCTTCGACACCCAATGATTGAGTTTTGTTTTCACTGGCCCTTGAGTGGTTCAATGCTGTTCGAATCTGATGGCGTTGTTCGGGAGTTAAGTCATACCAGGGCACACCCGCTTGTGGAGAATCCGCCAGGCATCCTGCGTCGAGGTTGCTTTGCGAAAGATGGGGTTGATTGGGAACGGCTGCTTTCATGTTCTCTTCCAATGTATGGCACTGATCGCATCGTAGATTATCAAACCATTGACGTCCGGACTCGATGGAGGCGGAATTGTTCGAAAGCAAATTTTGTGAACCGCGCTTGTCCGGCATGAGGTAGGCGGTGAGATACAGTGCTTCCCTGGTTGAAAGATGAAAGTTGGGCATGCGAAAAGAGGGCCGGGTTTCCTGGGGGTTGAGCAGGAATGAATGCAATCCCGTTGTCATATACTTTTCATTCACATGCTTCAGTGAATGCTTGTCCGATTCAGTGTCGTCCAGCAGGGCATGACATGCCACGCAACCCAGGGATTTGAAACGTTCTTCTCCCTCGGGGGCATGACCGGATGTGTTTTGTTTTTGCTCACCGTTGAGGTGGGTGGGTTGCCACAGAAAGTCGGTCAATGCTTGTGTTATTTGAGAACGTTGCCGTGCGGGAATGCCGTGTAGCAAAGAGGGCATGCGTGTTCCGGGTTGTTTTGCATGGGGATGTTCGAGCCACTCGTTGACGTATGTTTTGTTCAAACGGAATCGTGCGCGTTCAAGTCCGGGGGCGTCAAAGGCGGGCAACTCATTCAATATCCCGGGTTTTCCCTGATGACATTGATAACACCCCAGCTCATTGATCCATATCCAGCCTTCCACTACCTCGGTATGGAACGATGCCGCTCTATGTTCATTGGATGGGAGACTTGACGGATCCGCGCCGAAGACGTGACTTGCCAACAGGCATCCCAACAACCAAAAACGTCCTGTCAATAGGTTTAAATGATTGGGCTCATTGATCTGTCTGGAACGTTTCATGGATGGGGGACATTGTAAGTGACCCAGCCGATGAAGTCGAATGCTCAATCCAAAAAACCGGTGGTTGTTCTCTGAAAACCATGGTAGACTGAACGACCGATGTCCGCCCCCAAAATGGTTGGTTGGAAGAGAAGTAAGAGTTGATTTGTATGAAGGTTGTCGTTCAATGGATGCTGGTTGTTAGCATTTTTGGAGTCGGTTCCCTGGCGGATTCGCCGGATGCGGAGTCCATCAAAAAGGCATCTGAGAAAGTATATGATGCCGCCCTGATCCGGTTTCAATCCGAAGCATCGTCCACTGAGGATGCCTGGCAACTGGCGCGAGTTGCCTTTGATTTTGCTGAACACCTGGATCCATCCGATCACAAGGAATCCGTGGCCAGGCATGGTATTGCCGCCGCCCGCGCATGCATTCAACAATCTGGCGACCTGGCGGAGGGGCATTATTACCTGGCATTGAATCTCGGACAACTGGCTCGTTGCCGTCGGTTGAGTGCATTGAAACTGGTGCGCGAAATGGAAAAAGCTTTCTTGAAAGCGCGGGAGTTGAACGCCAGCCTGGATTTTGCCGGACCGGATCGATGTTTGGGGCGGCTCTATTTGCAAGCGCCCGGATGGCCCGCCAGTGTTGGCAGCTCGCGTAAAGCGATGGATCACTTGACGGAAGCTGTGCGTATCCACCCCGAATACCCTGGCAATGCACTCCAACTGGTGCATGCATGTCAGGAACTAAATCGTCCTAAAGACGCCAATCATTACTTTCGGATTACGCGTGACATCACCAAACAGATGAATCGGAACTGGGCTGACCGACTGCCACCCATCGTCCTGGTGAAGTGGCGTGCATTGTTGGAGGAGATTCAGACCACGATGTCTGAGGAATCCTAAGATAGAGTTGTTTGGTAGGGACGCGCTGCCGCGCGTCCGGTGCGACGTCCGATTACGCTATAGACATCCCTACACCCTAACGCGCTCGCGGCCCCGCGGCAGCGGGGCCCTACCTGTTCAGACTTCCATCCAGTTTGAATGAAACCCCCGAGATACAGCTGAATCGGCCTTGGCTTGCGTGATTTGAGTGCGTGGGGTAAAGGTGCAGTAAGGATGCGAAACATTCAGGTTCAATGCATGGTTTGTTTGTATGGTTTGCTGCTGTATGCAGTGAGCATGACTGTGCCCTTAACTGCAGAAGATTTGAAAGTTGGCGGAGATAAGCCGCTTTCGGCCGAGGAGATTTTGGAGCAGGTACGCCTGACCTTGAAGGAACCTCGAAAAGATCTTCCAGTCATTACCTACCTGAGACGCTCGGTCATCACAGATTTGGACGCAAACGGCAAATCTCAACAGGTCACGCGTAAAACGCATCGCGCCTACTCGGACGAGAGAGATCAGTTGCTTTTGGAAGTGGATGGGCGACCCGCCACTCAAAAGGAAATCGACAAGGACCGCGCCCATAATCTGGATCGCCAACAGAAGTTCCTCCACCGACAGGCCGATAAAGACGGCGATCACAATGATGATCTGATGGTGAAAAATATGGATCTCTTCCGGAAGAAGTTTTCGGTTCTACTGGACGGAGAGGAACGCATTCAGGAACGGGAGTGTTACGTGCTGCGGTTTATCCCTGATCCGGAATTTTCCCTGGACAACCGGTTTGTAGATCGTCTGATGAATGCTGTGCGCTCAAAAGTTTGGGTAGACAAGAAAGCCTTTCGCATTGCTCGCATTGAAACCAAATTGGTTGAGTCAGTCTCCTTTTTGGGAGGATTGGCAGGCGTGCTCCGCGACATTGAAATCAATGTGGATCAAACGGAGTATTTGCCCGATGTTTGGGTGGATGATACCGTCTCGGCGTTCTTTGACGTGCGTGTGTTTTTCAAGACCTATCGGTTTCGCATTAAAAGCAAATCTTCTGAATTTAAAATATTGCAATGATCCGGGCCTGATCTCTGCTCAATCAGCCTCCCATACGTTTTCATCCACCAGTTTTTTTGTGGCCTTTCCTTTCCAGTCCTTGTTGGCAGCCGGGCTTGCTGGGCTGGGGTGAAGGATTTCCGTGGTTTCGATGCCCATGGGTTCGGCGGCTTCGACGGCGCGCTGATGGGCAAAACGTCCGACTCCGATGACTTTTTCGGGTTTCAGGATTTCGAGCACTTTGCAGAGATGGACGGTGCAGGCATCGAAGAGGGATTGCCTGAGTTCGGCCGGGAGTTTGTCAGGCGTTAGATTGCGCCCGGACTCCTCCAAAAACGCCAAAGGGCAGTAGTTGGCGACGAAGTGATCCTTGAAAAATGCTTCCGCTTCTCCATACCGATCTTGAAACAAACCCCACAATCTTTTTCCGCTGACTTCCGAGCGCGGACAGGCGAATCCCTGAATCGGGCGTTTGGGGTGAGTGGCCTTTGGACCGGTTTTGATTTCCTGAATTCCCATCCAATCCCTGACAAAGCTGATTTCGCCGAAAGGCACTGCTGTTTGAACCATGCCGAAGGGCCCGGGGTTCATGCCCAGAAAAATGAATCGTTTGCGGCTGGCGGCAAAGCGTTTAAGGTAGTCCTCGTGTGCGGAACGTCCGTATTGAAGGGGGTTGTACACCCACGCGACGGGAGACGGGAACGACATACGTTCCATGTCCCCGCTAAGGGTGCGTGCCGCTTGAATCATTTTTTTTGCACTTGCCGTTGTCATGAGTTTTCAGCCGGCCGGCAGCATAGGAAACTGAGTGAAGAAAACCAATGAAGATTCTTTTGACGAATGATGACGGGATTGATGCTGAGGGCCTGGAGTGCCTTAAGCAGTCTGTGGAGGGGGAGCTTTACGTAGTGGCTCCGGCAGATCATGTGTCCGAGTGCGGGCACCGCATCACCACCCGTTCAGCACTCAAACTGGAGCAGCGCGGTGAACTGAGTTGGGCCGTGCAGGGTTCGCCCGCTGATTGTGTGCGTGTGGCGGTGAAGCATCTTTATCCTTCCACTACGTTTGACTGGGTATTGTCCGGTGTGAATCAGGGGGGGAATCTTGGTATCGACCTTTATTACTCAGGAACGGCCGCCGCGGCTCGGGAAGCGGCTATATTCGGAATTCGATCCATCGCCTTTTCCCACTACATCAGGCGTGGAGTCGGCCTGGACTGGCAGCAAGCGGGGCGGCGTGTGCGGCGTGTTTGGAAGGCGCTTGGCGAGATACTCCTGGAGCCGGGGCGGTTTTGGAATGTCAATCTGCCGCATTTGGACACCGGATCATCCGAGCCGGAATTACGTTTTTGTGAACCTTGTAAACATCCTTTGCCGGTTGCTTACGCAGGGGATGATGCCGAAGCTGTCTATTGTGGACGGTATCCCGACCGACTGAAGACCAAAGGAAGTGACACCGACCTCTGCTTTGGTGGAGCCATCACTGTTTCCCAGATATCGATCTAAAAAAAGGACGGTTCGAAAACCGTCCTTTTGAAATTGATTCAACTGTATTTTTGGGGGAACTAACCCTCGGTTTTTTCGGCAAGCAGGGCTTCAATCTTGTCTTTCAAGAGAGGGCGCTCCTCATATTCGATGGCTTCCACGAGTTCCCCCTTTTTGTTGACCAGCCACATGGTGGGGACTGAGGTGATGCCAAAGCGTTGTCCGAATGCATTCTGCCACCCTTGACCGTCGAAATATTGCGGCCAGGGCATGTTTTCTTTCTTCACAAAACTTGTCAGTTTGCCTTCCGATTGATCAAAACTGATGCCGATGATTTCAAAGCCCTTTGAGTGAAGGGCTTCGTAAGCGGCTTTGACATTGGGCAATTCTTTTATGCAGGGTCCACACCAGGTAGCCCAGAAATCGATCAGGACGACTTTTCCGTTCATTTTCTGCAAATCGACTTCGCGTCCATCCACCGCGGTGAATTTCAGATCGAGCTTGGAACCCCAAATGCCCAGCCGTTCGGCCAGGCCGCGGGCTGCGGCTTTGATTTGTTCGTTTTCGGCGGTTTCGCTGACTTCCTTGGCAAGTTCGATGCCTTTCTTCCCGCCAAGTTGCTCGGCGATGTACATCAACATCTGAGGGATTTCTTCGTTATCGGGAAATTCCTTTGCCAGTTCACGAACGCCTTTTTCAAATTCCGTTAGCACGGCTTCACGGCCTTCAGCCTGTTTTGCCATGGCTTTGTTTTGGATCATGAGGCTTCGAACCTGGAATTTTTCTGCTTCCGGCAAGTCCAGCTTGAGCAGTGCAGGGGCGGCTTCGACATATCCAAATTCCTGAAGTGCTTTTTGAAGATTTTCTTTTTCAGCAGCCTTTGCATCTTCTGCTTTGGCGTGATCCGCATGGTTGGTGTAGAATTCCCTGGCCAGTTTGGCTGCTTTGAAAGCTTGTTCACCGTTCTCCTTGACAAACTTCTCAACCTCTTCCTGGCTCGGACGATTGGTTTGCCATTCGGCCGGAGGTGCCGCGAGCTGAGCGGTTTCTTCCACTTTTTTCCATAAGTCGTCCGCTTCATCCGAGACGGCTCGTGATGGCATTGCCAGCAGGCCGCAGATGGCGGTCATGGTCAGGCACTTCTTGATACAGGATTTGATGTCTTTCATGTTCTATGATGTTTAGAGCTCTGCGGACCCTATCTTATTCACCGGGAAATGCACCAAGTTTTTTCGTCACAGATTTTTTGCAATCTGCTGCTTTGCATCGAAGCTCCGGCCGGTTATAAGATTCACATGTACTCACGTTTTTCACTTCGATGTTTCGTTTTGACGATACTGCTTCTTTCCTCTTCCATGCTCCACGCAGGAGAGCGTTCGGAACCAACATGGTGGAAGGGTAATCTTCACACGCATTCCTTGTGGAGTGATGGAGATGATTATCCGGAAATGATCATGGATTGGTATAAATCCAACGGATACGATTTCGCGGTCCTTTCCGATCACAACGTGATTCAGATTGGCGAACGATGGTCGAATGTTGCTGCCAACAAGGGAGGAACCACGGCTTACGAGAAGTATGTGGAACGTTTCGGGGCTGAGTGGGTTGATTCACGTATTCAGGAAGGCAAAGTGCAGGTGCGCTTGAAGCCTTTGAGCGAGTATCGCCCTTTGTTCGATGAATCCGGCAAGTTTTTGATCATTCAAAGTGAAGAGCTTTCGGATCGATATCTGACCGCACCCATCCATATCAACGTGACGCACATTCGGGAGCCTATCCAGCCGCAGGGTGGGGATTCCGTGCTGGATGTGATGCAGAACAACATCAACGCCATTCTCGCTCAACGGGAAGCGACCGGCCAACTTCTGATGCCCCATGTCAATCACCCCAATTTTGGATATGCCATTACGGCTGAGGAGTTCATGCAGTTGAGAGGAGAAAAATTCTTCGAAGTTTATAACGGGCATCCTTCCGTGCACAACGAAGGCGATAAAACACACGCCGGTTTGGAGCGGTTTTGGGATATTGTGCTGACCTGGAGATTGGGAGTGTTGGATTTGCCGGTCATGTATGGAATCGCGACGGATGACGCGCATAATTACCACGAACAGCGCATTGGTCTGAGTAATGCCGGGCGGGGATGGGTCATGGTTCGATCCAGAAACCTGACTCCCGAGCACCTGGTTCGAGCCATGGAGGCTGGTGATTTTTATGCTTCTTCCGGTGTGACTTTGAGTTCTGTGGATCATGATTCAAAAGGAATCAGTCTTCGGATCCAGCAAAAGCCTGATGTTTCCTACACAACTTATTTCATTGGAACGCGTCAGGATTTCGATGCCTCACATGAACCCTTTCGTGCGGGTGATGGCAATCCTGTCCGTGTGACCCATCAGTACCACGAGTCGGTGGGACAGGTTCTGGCGCAGGTGAATGGTATTGCGCCTTCCTACACCTTCAAAGGAGATGAAATATACGTGCGCGCCAAGGTTGTTTCCAACAAGCCGATGAGTAATCCTTACAAAGAAGGCGAAACCGAATGTGCCTGGATTCAACCTGTTGTGGTGAATCTGGAGAAATAAAACTTCGACATAAGAAAGGCCTTCCCGTGTGGGAAGGCCTTTTGGAAATCTTATTGAAGAAAGGGAGGTTACTGCCCCTTCAATTGGGTGATGGCGAAGACAACCGCGCCGATCAGGATGACGATGGCGACGGCTCCGATCAGTATGAAGATCTTGTTGACCTTGTTGCTCTTCTTGGCGAACGTCTTGTCATCTTTGGAGACCCCTTTGGAACCTTGTTCGAGGTCGTTTAACTTAACCCCGCCTTGAGGAAGCGTCACGGTCTTGGTAGCCACCGCACTGGAACCTCCTTCATCACCGGCAAAACGCAGCTCAATGGACCCCAGGCGAAGTACTTGCCCCTTGGTTAGAGTTCCCTCGGTGATTTTTTTATCATTAATGAATGTTCCATTGGTCGATCCGAGATCCTTCACTTGAACTGCTTCACCCTTGAGGGATAGTTCGCAGTGATGACTCGACACCGAGCCCTCAGGGATTTGAAAAGAATTATCTTCCGAACGGCCAATGATAATTTTGTCCGCCTTCAATTCCACTGTTTTCCCCGTAAATCCTTCGCTTATAACGACAAGTTTGGCCATATCGGTGTGGTTGACGCAGTCATTATCCTGAGGAAATGACACAAGTCAAACCGTTTTCTGGTTTATCTATTCTTTAACGTTAGCTTCCCTGGGTGCCGATCAAGTCTCTAAATCTTTGAAACAACGGTGTTGAATCATGTGGCCCCGGTGAAGCTTCCGGGTGATACTGAACGCTGAACATGGGTTTGTTGCGATGCCGCAATCCTTCCACGGTCTGGTCGTTCAAATTGATACGATCCACTTCCACATCAGCAGACAGTGAATCGGAATCCAAAGCAAATCCATGGTTCTGGGAGGTGATCTCCACGACTCCCGTGTCCAGATCCTTGACGGGTTGATTTCCGCCCCGGTGCCCGAATTTCATCTTAAATGTCTTGCCCCCCATCGCCTGCCCGAGGATCTGGTGACCCAGGCAGATGCCGAACATCGGATAGCCGTGATCGATCAAATCCTTGACTGTCTGAACAGCGTATCCGACCGCCGAGGGATCTCCCGGGCCGTTGGACAGAAACACGCCTTGCGGGTTCAGTGCTTTGATCTGATCCACTGTGGCGTTGGCGGGCAATACGTGTGTTTTAAATCCATGTTGTCTGAGTCGGCGCAGGATGTTGTATTTCATCCCGAAATCCAGAGCCACGATGTTCATGTCCGCCTCGGGCAGGGGGTGAAAGGATTGTCGTGGATCGGATTTTTCCGTGCCTTGAACCAATCGAAAGTCCCGGCTCAATTCATCCTTTTCATCCCAGAGAAACGGCTCGGCGTGGGTGACTTCCTTGACATAATCGACTCCGACCAATCCCGGCCAGTTCCTGGCCTTTTCGATGGCATCCTCATCTGAAATATCTTCGGTCGAAAGAAAACCATTCATGGAGCCTTCCACTCTCAGCCGCTTGGTCAAGGCTCGTGTGTCGATGCCTTGAATGCCCGGGATGCCATGTTCTTTCAGATAAGAATCCAAGTCGGTGTCGGCTCGCCAGTTGCTGACCACGGGTGACAATTCCCGGACGACAAATCCGGACAGATGGGGTTTGTATGATTCTATATCGGCGGAGTTGACCCCATAATTGCCAATGAGCGGGTAGGTCATGGTCACGATCTGGGCCTTGTAAGAAGGATCCGTCAGGATTTCCTGATAACCGGTCATCGAAGTGTTGAAGCAAACCTCGCCACAAAGCGATGTCTTGGCGCCAAAGGCTTTTCCCCGGAAAACTGACCCGTCCTGTAATGTTAATACCGCATCCATCATTCAAATATCCGAGGGCTCATGCTAGGATTCCCGATTGCTGGGTCAAGATATAATATCCGGTCAAGGCCCCATCGCCACGCAATTCTTGTGAATATGACAACTTGATTCGATCATTTGCTCAATAAAAACCCACTCGGTTCGCGGATTGCCAAACGGCGTGAACTCGTGCAGGATCCCGCATATGAAGCGTGTCGTGATAACGGATTATTTGGAACCACCCGCCAGCATTGAATCAAAAGTGCTCGAAGGTGTGGCCAATGTGGAATGTCTGCTGGCCAAGAACACCCGGGAATTGATGGGTGAGTTGACCGATGCAGATGGTATCATTCTTTGTCACGAGGTTTCCATCACCCGGGAAGTGGTCGAGGAGTTGCACCAATGCAAAGCCGTCGTCCGATGTGGCGTGGGTTTCGACAACATCGATCGCAAGGCTGCCGGAGAGCGCGGCATCTATGTCTGCAACGTTCCTGATTATGGTGTGGACGAGGTGGCGGACCATGCCATCGCCATGGCTTTGGCTTGTAATCGCGGTCTGATCAAAGCCGAACGCACCCTGCGACAAGGCTTGAAACCTTGGGACATGCGATCCATCCAACCGATCTTCCGCGTCGCCGGCGCCACCATGGGCATCATTGGCCTGGGACGTATCGGCGGGGCGACGGCGCTGCGAGCCAAGGGATTGCGGATGAATGTTCAGGCCTACGACCCCTATGCACGTGCCGGAACCGACAAATTGCTGGGCGTCAACCTGGTTGGCCTGGAAGAGCTCCTCAAAACCAGTGACATCGTGTCTGTGCACACTCCTTTGACCGACGAAACCCGAAAACTCATCGACGCCTCCGCTCTGGAACTCATGAAGCCAACGGCCATCCTTGTCAACACAGCCAGAGGGGCTGTCGTGGATACCGATGCTTTGGCCATCGCCTTGAGGGCGGGCAAGATTGCAGGAGCAGGGATCGATGTGCTGCCCGAAGAACCCGCCACCACTGATATGCCATTGATCCAACTCTGGCAGGAAGATCAGCAACCACCCGTCAATTTAATGATCACTCCACACACCGCCTTTTATTCCGACGCAGGATTGGTGGAAATGCGCCAAAAGGCCGCTCAGGAAGTTCGGCGCGTTTTGTCGGGTGAGATGCCCAAAAATTGCGTCAACAGGGAGTTCTTACAGTAGCCAAAGAATCTAAACGGGTCTCAAAGGCCAGGTGCCTCTTCCTGATAAACGGAGAGATGTGGTGGCGTCAGGTCTTTGCGTTCCAGCAAGGACAGGGCTTGGCTTAATACACGACTTTGGCCTGCTGCATCCGAAGGTTTGCCCAGTGCGAATCCATGGGGGAAGGGTACCAGGAGACCTCTGGGGGGGCCGACTTTGATAGCCACATCTTTCAGAAACTGGAGGACCACGGTGGCGATTCCTCTTTGTTCCAAGGCTGCTGCTGCCAGACTCACGGTCTGGTTGCACATCGGTCAGACCGGAACAAGCAGCACCACGTCAACCCCGTCGTCCACCAGAGCTTGAGAAAATTCCGGAGCCGATTTGGCGGTGAATCTACCTGGGGCGGTGATGGATCCCATGAAGGAAACATGGCGATGGTTCAATGCGCCGATCCTGCCCTCGATTTCAAAGGATCTGAAATGATCCAACGGAAAACCCAGGTTGGCGTCCTGCTCCAGGCCTGAATGATCGAAGGACTGGGAGCGATGGGTTTCGATCAGACTGCTGACATCGGTCCCGGTTGGTATCCAGCGATAGGATGGATCCCCGCCTTTGAAGTGGTCATCAAAAGGTTCCTGGTCCGGACAAACAAATCCCGCGCTGGATGCTAGAGCCAACTTGCACTCCGATAGAGGTTTTTGTAACTGAGTCCACGGAGTTGGCTTTATTTTTCTCCAGGGATAAGCCTTGAGGAAAAGTCGGACGCTAAGAGAAAGTTCGCTGGTTTCCGCCATTTTTAGGAGTTGTATCGTCTTCGATTGATGATAATCTGAATCTCCGCCTGTGGTAAGGCAAAGGAAATTTTCACGAAAATTCCTTTACAGGTCGGCCGCGCACACTACACTGCGCTGCTTGTTATTTTAGAGGCATTTGCCAAAGAAGTTGTATGGAAGCAAAAACAAAAACAATCGAAACCTATCGTAGACACGACAAGGACACTGGTTCCGCTGACGTTCAAGTAGCTATTTTGACCAAGAAAATTCTCTCGTTGACCGAACATTTGAAGATCAACAAGAAGGATTTCAGCAGCCGTCGCGGCTTGCTCATGATGGTCTCAAAGCGTCGTCGGTTGCTGGATTACATCAACCGCACCGACCACAAGCGTTATGTCGCGTTGACTCAGTCGCTTAAATTGCGTCGCTGAGGTCGTCTCCGCCCGGTCCACTGAGACTGGCGGTTATCAATTTAATCGTGTCGACAGGCAGGGGAGGTATTACCTGCCTGTCCTGATTTGTGGGAGAAGCGTCCGCAAAAAGCTGTCGACACCAACACGATCGCTTCAAAAAAACATCGAAACTATCCCCGTTGGACCAGGGAAATTTCTTTCAGGAGCCGTCCTTTGACGCGGATGTTGAAAGAAGTTCCTCAGGGCCAACGGGCATCCATGAAATGACAACGTCGTACCGGCGTTGGAATTTCCTATTGTTATGTCTGAAAAAACTACGATCAAAGTCGGGGACAAGGAAATCATCCTTGAAACCGGTAAAATGGCCCGTCAAGCAGATGGAGCCGTCACCGTCCAGATGGGCGAAACCATCATTCTGGTTGCAGCCGTTGCTGCTTCCGAAGCCCGCGCAGGACAGGACTTTTTTCCGCTTACTGTTGACTACCGTGAAAAAGCCTCCGCAGCCGGTAAATTCCCCGGTGGCTATTTCAAGCGCGAAGGTCGTCCGAGCGAAAAGGAAATCCTGACATGCCGTCTGACTGACCGCCCGATCCGCCCTCTCTTTCCTAAAGGCTGGTTCAACGAAGTGCAGGTCCAAACACTCCTGCTCAGCGCGGATGGCGAAAATGACCCCGATATCATGAGCATCCTGGGCGCCTCGGTTGCCCTCACTGTGAGCGATATCCCATGGGCCGGTCCTCTTGGAGCGGTTCGTGTGGGCCGTATCGACGGCGAGTTTGTTGCCAATCCGACGCATGCGGAGCGCGAAGAAAGCGATCTGGACCTGATCTACGTCGGTAACAAAACCGATGTGGTGATGTATGAAGGTAGCGCCCACGAAATCACTGAAGAAGATTTCATGGCAGCTCTTCGATTCGGTCAGGAAGCCTGTCAGCCCATGATTGAGGCACAGGAAAAATGGCGTGAATCCATCGGGAAACCCAAACGCGAAATCGTCACTCTGCAGATCCCGGACGAAGTGACCGCCGAAGCCCGCAGTTTGATTGCCGACAAAGTCATCCCAACCTTGCTGATCGAATCCAAGAAGGAACGCGAAGCCGGATGGAATGCAGTCAAATCCGAAGCTGGTGAAAAGCTGAAAGAAAAATTCGGTGAAGAAGTCGTCTGCGGTCAGGTATTGGGTGAAATTTTCTACAAGATCCAAAAGGAAGCCGTTCGCAAGTTGATTCTGGATGATTCCAAGCGCCTGGACGGCCGGGGATTCTCCGATCTGCGTCCAATCAGTTCCGAAGTCGGCCTCCTGCCTCGTGCACACGGTTCCTCTCTCTTTACCCGGGGAGAAACCCAGGCATTGGCTTCCGTCACGCTGGGTACATTGGACGACTCTCAGACTTTCGATGCCTACGCTGGCGGTGAAACCGAGAAGCAATTCCTGTTGCATTACAACTTCCCTAATTTCTCTGTCGGCGAAACCGGTCGTATCTCCGGTCCCGGTCGTCGTGAAATTGGGCATGGAGCATTGGCGGAACGTTCAATCACCCCGATGTTCCCGTTTGAATCGTTTCCATACGCCGTTCGTATCGTCAGTGAGATCATGGAATCCAATGGTTCCTCCTCCATGGCGACTGTCTGCGGTGGTTCATTGGCTCTGATGGATGCGGGTGTGCCTTTGAAATCCCCTGTGGCAGGTATCAGTATCGGTATCTGCACCGAAGCCGATGACGACGATAACATCGATCGTTATCAGGTGCTGACCGATATCATCGGTTGGGAAGACGCATTCTGCGACATGGATTGCAAAATCGCCGGCACTGCCAATGGAATCACCGGATTCCAGCTGGACCTAAAACTCAAGGGGTTGCCTTTGGGGATCATGGAAGAAGCCCTTCAGGCATCCAAAGAAGCCCGTAAGGACATCCTGGAGCAGATGGCTGCCACGATTGCCGAGCCTCGCAAGGAATTCAGCAAATACGCGCCACGCATCACTACCATCCGCATCAACCCCGACAAGATCGGCGCCCTGATCGGACCTGGTGGCAAGAACATCAAGCGCATCGTCGAAGAGTCCGGGTGTGAAATCAACATCGAGGATGATGGTTCCGTCAAGGTATACTCCGTATCCGAAGAAGGTCTTAACATTGCGATGTCGGAAATCGACGGGATCACCGCCGAAATCGAAGTGGGCAAGACCTACCGGGGCAAGGTTGTTTCCATCAAGGAATTTGGTTGCTTCGTGGAAGTGTTGCCCGGGCAGGATGGACTTTGTCACATCAGTGAACTGGCCAACTTCCGCGTAAAACGCACCGAAGACATCGTTCAGATGGGCGATGAAATCTGGGTCAAGGTTATCGGCATCGATGACAAGGGACGCGTCAAGCTTTCCCGCAAAGTCGCCATGGAAGAACGCGACAAGCTGATGGAAGAAAAAGAATCGGGTGATACCGGTTCGGAAGATGCATCCGGCGAAGAAGAATGATTTCACTTGGGCGCCTGAATGCGCCCAAGCTTTGAATTGAAACAAAAAGGCGGACGTTTTGTCCGCCTTTTATTTGTGGTGAGTCACATTCAGGATCACTGCAGATTTAAGATTGAAACATAATGGGAATGGAAGGGCGAGAGTCAGAGATGGTAACTCGGCTTGCGCTATCGGTTTCTGGATTGTTAAATGAAGAACGTGCAACAACAACAGACACTCAGCGAAATGGTTGAATTTGCAGGCACCGGCTTGCATAGTGGCAACAAAGTGACCGCAAAATTCCTTCCTGCGCCTGCCAACACAGGGATTGTGTTTCGCCGGGTGGATCTGGAAGGCAAGCCCGAGATTGAGGCCCGCATTGACAATGTCAGTGACACCACTCGCTCCACCACCTTGTCCAAAGGCAACATCAAGTTGCACACGGTCGAGCATATCCTGTCCACTTTCTCCGGCATGGGCGTGGACAATGCCATCGTGGAACTGGATGCCAATGAACCGCCGATAGGAGACGGCAGCGCCCTGGATTTCTGTGAAGCCGTGCGTAAGGCGGGATTGTCCCTTCAGGCGGAAAACCGCGAACCCCTCAAGATCACCGAGCCCATGGGGGTTCAGGTCGGGGACTCCATACTGTCCGTTTTCCCATACGATGGATTCAAAATCAGTTGCACGAGTTCGGATGGAAAAGGGCAATTCACTCAGTATTACTCCACTGAAATCGACCCGGAGACATGGGAAACCGAAATCTCCAAAGCCCGGACATTCTGTTTTTACGAAGAGATTGAGTTCCTCATCAAAAACGGATTGATCAAAGGGGGGAGTCTCGAAAATGCCGTCATCATTCGCGATGACGTGGTCTTGACCAATGAACCCCTTCGGTATCCGGATGAATTCGTGCGGCACAAGATTCTGGATATCATCGGCGATCTCTATTTGATCGGGCGACCCGTTCAGGCGCACATCATTGCCATACGGCCGAGCCATAAGATCAACTGTGAACTCGCACGGCAGTTCGCTGCGATCGCCAACAAACCCAAGGTGCCCACCCAAACCTTTGCGCCGCCCGCAGAGGAATCGAAATCCAAGGCCATTGTTGAACCTGAAAAGGAACTGCCACCTCCCATCCCGCAGGATGCCACATCGCTGGACATCAACATGGTTATGAAAATCCTGCCCCATCGCTATCCTTTCCTGATGGTGGATCGGGTGACCAAAATCGATGGCAATAAAATCCAGGCGATCAAAAACGTTTCGATCAATGAACCTTTTTTCGAAGGTCATTTTCCCGGCCATCCCATCATGCCGGGCGTGCTCCAACTTGAAGCCATTGCACAGGTGGCGGGCATTCTAACGCTCAACAATCCTGAGAACTGGGGCAAGATCGCCTATTTTCTGGCGGCTGATACCGTCAAATGGCGCAAGCCCGTTTTACCGGGTGACACCTTGGTGATCGACGTCGAGGTCATGAAAAGCAGGGGGAAAATCGGCAAGGCCAAGGGAATTTGTTCGGTCAACGGCAACACCGTGAGCGAGGCCGTTGTGACCTTTATGATGGCCAAAGCGTGAGGTGTCGGATTACCCATCGTCATGATACATCCCTCTGCCATCATTCATCCTTCAGCGGAAATTGGTCCTGATTGCGAGATCGGTCCGTTTTGTGTGATCGGGGAAAATGTTCGAATGGGACGCGGCAATCGTCTGCATTCCCATGTGGTGATCGATGGTTCCACCTCTCTTGGCGAAGAAAACGAAATCTATCCCTTTGCCGCCATTGGAACCCGTACCCAGGATTTGAAATGGAAGGGAGGCGTGACGCACACCGAAATTGGAAACCGCAACACGATCCGCGAAAACGTCACGATTCACAGCGCCACCAGCGATGGCGACAAAACGGTGATCGGCTCTGACAACCATCTTCTCGCCTACGTTCACATTGCGCACGACGTTCAGTTGGGAAACCACATCATTATGTCCAACGTGGCGACCCTGGCCGGGCATATTGTGGTGGAGGATCACGTCGTGATTGCAGGACTGGCGGCGGTGCATCAATTCTGTCGTATTGGACGGTATGCCATTATCGGAGGTTGTTCCAAAGTGGTGCAGGATGTTCCTCCCTTCATGCTGGCTGACGGGAATCCAGCCCGCAGCCGTACCGTCAACAAGGTTGGGCTTGAGCGCAACGGATTTTCCGATGAAGTCCAGCAGTCCCTCAAAAAAGCTTACAAGATCCTCTTCAGATCCGGGTTGACCACCAAAAATGCCGTGGACCAGATCGAACAGGAACTTCCGTCCAATGCTGAAATTCAGCACCTGATTGACTTCATGCGAGCCAGTCAGCGCGGCGTCGCTTAGAGCAGGGGGGCATAACCGCTCTTCAGCAAGCAAGCTCATCGGATGAGTTTTTTAAGCAGGCCATTCATGTGAAAACTTCACTATGATCATCGTAAGACTGAGGCCTTGCTCAAATCATCTTTTATTGTATGGTGTTACCAAGTTCCTGAAGGGTGTTAACACCTTGCCTATAATGGGAACCCTGGTAATCGATTAATTATGAAAAAACTAACTTTATTGGGCCTGGCCTTGGGAATAAGCGCCTCGGCACATGCGCAGAGCTTCTTCACTTGGACGGCCGATCAAGGTGATTTCTACACCGCTTCCAACTGGGATCTCAACCGTATTCCGGGAGTGAATGATGTCATCATCATCAACAACGGAGGAACCGCGACCATCGCCGCTGATGCAGGCGATCGTGAATTGAGTGGATTCGAACTCGGCGAGCTGGAGGATACTGATGACTCCGGGCATATCGTCATGAACGGTGGATTCTTTCGCATTGGGGAAAGTCCCGGTGACTCCAAGATCCACATAGGTGAAGGTGATATCCAGTCCACATTCGTCATGAATGGCGGAACCATCCTGTTTGATGGCCCCGATGATCCAACCCTTGCGGGCTCACGCAGCAGCGCTGGTGTGAACGAAAACGACTGGGAAGTCGGTGAGCATGGTGTCGGACGCTTTGAAATGCACGGTGACTCGGTTTTCCGTGCGGGCGACGATTTGAAAATTTCTGAAAACTCAGCCGGCACTGGTTCCGCATTGATCGACGGGAACGCAAGGCTTTCTGTCGGTAGCGGGATTGCCGTTTCCAGTGGGGGCACAAGTGTTCAGGAACTGATCATTGGTGGCAATGCCATTGTCGATGCCGGTAACAGCATGGGCGCAGGTAGTCCGGATGGTCATACCGACGAAGGATACCTGACACTTGCCATCGGCGGAGGTAACGCAAAGGTGGTTGTGGGCGACAACGGAACTTTGAATTTTAGAGTGCTATCCTCACGGCAGGGCGTGACCGATTTTACCATCAAGGACAACGGTCAGGTTCATATCTTTGACGTGATGGCTGGTAAAGGCGGCAGCGCCGAAGACCGCCCCGTGCAGGAAGGTGGCTTCCGTAGTTCTCTGTCCTCCGGCGCCGAAACCGAAAGCACTCTGTTGCTTCAAGACAATGCTGTCATGACCGTGAACGCCGAAAACGGTATCGGTATCAGCGGACCCCGCGGAGCCGCTGATGCGGGAGGTCAGGCGATCATGATCGTGCGTGATTCCGCTTCCTTCCGGGTGGAACAATATTTTGCCCTGGGAACAGGCACCCAATCAGAAACCTCTGACGGAACCCTGGAACTGCGTGGCCCTGATGCCTCCGTTTACATCGGAGAAAACTTCAACATGGCCGTGGATCCCGAAGGAGCCATCCCGACCACTGACGCCACCAATGAGGACGGAACCCCCGTTCCTGCCAAATCCACCCTCAGTGCGGTGATTACCAGCTCGTCGCATGGGACCGTGGAAGTCGGCGGTATCGCCCGTATTGCCCAGGGGATGCTGAAAGTCAGCCTGGATGAGTATGCTCCCAAAGGTGGTGAGAGTTACACCCTGATACAAGGCGGAACCATTGAAGGTGAATTCCTTGAAATCGATTTAGAGAACGCACCGCTGGCTGAAGGATTATCTTGGGAAGTCAAATACGAAGCCGACAAGGTGTTGTTGAACGTGCTCGGCGAAACAGCCCCCACCGACACAACATTGGCAATCCAGGCTGATGGAACACAGCTTACCATATCCTGGGAAGGTGGCGGTTCGCTGCTCTCCGCAACCAGCATCAATGGACCTTGGACTGCCGTGGACGGTGCTGCCAGTCCTTATGCTGCAAATGCCGATGATGCTGCTCAGTTCTATCGAGTGGGGCAATAAGACCATTCGGTAGGCAGATCTTCGTCACAACAATTGTCACAGCGCTTTGCCTTGATGGGTGAAGCGCTTTTTTGTGGTGGGGGCATTTCCTTCAGGCTGGATACACGTCCTACATGATGTATAGAGCGATTGCCAATAATGATGCCCAAAAAAACAAGAGAGGTTTTTCTACTCACACTCGCTTCGCTTAAGGCACAAAGTCACCAAGAGAAGCGAAATTTTTGGACGAAATCATTTGATAACTGCTATATCTGCATAAACGTACGCTCCTTTGGTCGTAAGTTTCATCCTGACAAATTGAACATCGAATGCTCAATTTGTCAGGTACGGTGACTCATTTAACGAATCGTTTTTCCTAGCTATTTCCAAGAAAATCGAGTTTTTCAGTTTGAAAGCAGTTCTTTCATTCGCTCCAACCCAACCTTGATGACTTCCTTGGGATCTTTGGCCCAGAGGTCCTGGTTGAAGAGTTCGAGGCTCATGGCTCCCTGGTAGCCTTTTTCGCGGAGGATTTGGATTTCTGCTTTGAGGTCGATGACGCCGTCTCCGATCATGACGCGGTCGGGATCGGTCTGGGTGAGGGCGGGTTTGTCGGGGTGGGCGTCGTCGATGTGGTAGTGGCTGATCTTTTCCACCGGGATCGCCCGGAGTTCGTCCATGGTCGATCCGCTGTTCCAGTTGTGGAAGGCGTCGAGGATCAGGGTTGCGTCCGGATCATTGGTTTTTTGGACGATGTCCCAGGCTTGGGAGAGTTTGTGAATGGATTTGAAAAAGCTGATGTATTCAAAGGTCGGCTTGATGCCTGTTTGACGTCCGATTTCCAATAGATCGGCATATCGTTCAGGCAACCTGGAAACGTCGCAGGGTTCGATGGGAGGGGTGGCCACGATGTAAGGAGCTCCGATGCGGGTGCCGAGTTCGAAGCGACGTTTGGCTTCGTCGAGCACGAGTTTGTATTCCCATCCCTCCATTTCACCCCATTGACGAATGGCGATGCAGCTGGGGACGATGAGACCGTAGTCTTTCAATGCTTTTTCCACGTCCGAAATCTCGCCGCCTTGACCGACGTGTTCGTAGAGATCATTGATCCATAACTCGATGCCATTATAGCCGACTTCACCGGCGAGTTGGATTTTTTTGAGCAAGGGTTGGGGTTTGATCGTGCTGGTGTTGAGACAAAGTTTTGGGTTCATAATAAATCAAAA
>Ga0255780_10000401_pt1 | contig 42470 bp, 24 predicted proteins | sample 071ome_32_FD_179978 | JGI IMG/M metagenome (GOLD analysis project Ga0255780, IMG submission 179978) | Coastal salt marsh microbial communities from the Groves Creek Marsh, Skidaway Island, Georgia - 071405AT metaG (version 2) | ecosystem: Environmental > Aquatic > Marine > Intertidal zone >... | reverse complement strand
GAGGGACGACGACGCGGGGTGGGGATCGGTTATTTTTCTCGGCTTTTTTTTGCGTCTCCGCGGCGGGTTCGTTCGTTCGTCCGTTCGCGCGCGTCGCCGGGACCGGCGTTCTCGGTCATCGGTCGACACCGCGGGCGCCCAGGTCGCGAGATCGAGGCCTGGAGGGTGTGCGTTCGTTGGGACGGATCGAGACGCGAGGACGGGTGGCGAGGGGACGGCGATGAAGGCGCGCGTTCCGTCGACGGCGATGAAGGATTGGAAACGTGACGGTCCGTGGCGCGTCGTCGTGAACCGTCGTCGTCGTCGTCGTCGTCGTCGTCGGTAATTTTTGGAATGAATGGATACGCGGCACCACCGTTGCTGACGAGGCGAGATCTTTTAGAATGGGTCGTTATGGATTTTGGTTATTTGGCAACGCGGATCGACTGACGGGAAGAGCGCCGACGACGCGCCGCGCGCGAAACAGGTTGTTGTTGGGAACGAAACGGAAAGTGAAAAAGAGAATCGAATCGTCGCGCGTAAAAACACGCTTGAAGGACGAACGAAGAAACGAAGAAACGAAGAAACATGGCGGTGAAGAGCGGCGTCGAACGTTCTTCCACGGAAGTAAAGCCGCGGGCGCATCACGGGCCGGCGATGAGCGCGATTCCCGCGGGTATGATGGTGCCTGGGGTCGTGCCGCCGTTTTTTGCCATGGCGCCAGCGATGATGACGGTGCCGCCGCAGTTGCATCCGGCGTACGCGGCGCAGATGATGATGGCGTTTGGGCCGAGCGAGCACGTCGCCGGATTGCGTCGACAGGCGGCGGAAACGGCGGCGTCTGGTAAGGATCTGCGCAGTGGTAAGCATCACTCGCCGAGCGCGAGCGATGGAAGTCATCACACGACACACTGCGAAGACGCGGATGGCGTCGAAGATGGCGTCGAGGCGTACTCTCGCAGCACCGTCTTGATGTCTCCTCGCGCGTACGAGGGTGGCGTTCTCAAGAACGCCAGGCTTGAAGCCTTGGCGGTTCCAGACCGCACGCAAACGCCGGGCATTCAATCTCCCGGTGCGGCGGCAAACGTGCTCATCAACATGATGGCGTGTCCGACGCTCGCTGCGAGTATGGGTTCTCCACTCAGCCGCGGGGCAAAGCGCGCCAACAAGACGACTGAGTATCTCGGTCCGCTCTCGGTGAGATGCCCAAAGAAACGACGCACCGTCAAGGCGACTCGCGTGCGAGCCGACCTGAAGACGTTCCAAAACGCCAACGGTCCGTCGGTGGTTCGCGTTACGACCAAGACGAACGCGTCGGGCAAGCCCAAGGCGCACCGACCGTGGACTTTGGTGGAGGTTGAAGCGCTCGTACGAGGCGTCACGCACTACGGACGTGGTCAATGGGCCGACATCAAGGCGCTCAACATAGACGGTGTTTCTGCGGCGCTCGTGAACCGCAGTGCCGTCGATCTCAAGGATAAATGGCGCAACCTCTTGCGTGTCGCGATGATGCCGGCGCTCTACAAGCGCCGCGAAGTCAATGGCGTCCCGACAGAAATTCTCGAGCAAGTCAGAGTCTTAGCCGCATCCAAGGCGAGCAACGAGCCACGAAAGCACAAGGACAGCCGATTGTCGCGTGAAGCGCGCCAGTCTGCGCCAGCTGTGGCGGTGGCTCCGCCGGCGGTCAAGTCGGAGCCGGCTTCTGCGCCCGCCGCCGCCGACGCCGCAAAGGGCGCTCGCCGAAGCAAACACCACTCGCCTTGGACGATGACGGAAGCCATGGCTCTCGTCGACGGCGTGGACAGATGCGGCGGTTGCCGCTGGACCATTATCAAAAAGAGCAACGATCCGGCTCTCGAGCGACGAACCGCCATGGATCTCAAGGATAAGTGGCGCAACCTGTTACAGCTTGCATCCTTGCCGGCAAACTCTCGACGCAAGCAAGAGACTCCCGCTGGCTTTCTTCAACGCGTTCTCGATCTCGAGGCGCAGTACGGTTCTGCAAGACGTAAGGGCCGGAAAGCCAAGGTTGAAACGGCGTAATACGTCGGATTACCGTGTACTAAAACCATCTGTACGTTTGTTGTGCCATGATTGTATCATTATTTGTCTCCGGTTTGAGTCAGACACCAAAGATTGTAATTTCAGGAAATTGTTGTTCCTTTCCTTTATGTGTTGTGTTGTTACAAAGACGTAGCAATCTAATCGCAGAGCCTAGATAAACGACGATGCGGTGCATCATCTTCGCGAAATTTTGACGGGCAAGCCCGCCTTGGTATGAATGGTGGCGCCCGTGATCATCTCAACGTCGCCTGGCGCGCACGCGAGCTTGAAGTCAAACTTTTTGAGCAGCACGCTCATCGCGGTGACAGCCTCAAGCATGGCGAACTGATCGCCCGCGCATCTGCGCTGACCTCCACCGAATGGAACGTACGCAAAGTCGGTGCTCTGCTCGTTCGGATATAACCCAGACATGAGGTCTGGGTTGAGTCCGCCCCATCCCTCGATGGCCGGGTTCTCAAATCGTCGAGAGAAGCGGCTCGGATCAAACTTTTCCGGGTTCTCCCAGAGATCCGGAGAGCGGTGCAAGTTCCAAACGGCGACAAAACAATCGGTTCCAGCCTTGAGAGTGATCTCCTTACCCATGCCTCCTCGCGGAAGGGTGACATCCTTGATGGCGCGACGAATGAGAATCGGAGGCGCCGGATACATGCGCATGCCCTCGGCTAAAATCATGCGAACCTTTTCGAGTTTGCGAACTTCCTCGGGTGTTGGCACGCCGTTTTCGTCTGAGACGCACGCGTTGATCTCTTGCACGGCGTCTTCCGCGATTTCTGGATGCTGAGCTAGGAGATAAAGCGTCCACGTGAGCACCGCGGCGGTGGTTTCGTGACCAGCGATGAGCATCGTCATCAAATCGTCTCGAAGCTGCGTGCTCGTGGCTTCGTCCCCGCGAATATCGACGAGGAAGCGAAGCAAGCTCGCATCTTCAGTCTTGGAGTAGTCACGGCGCTCGATGTCTTCCAAATCTTCCTCGTTGCGGGTTTCAATGGCGTTCTTGATCAAGACGGAGAGCTCATCGTTGATCATCTTCATGTCCTCCTTGAATTGCTTTTGTCTCGGCACGATATCCATCGCTCCTGGAATCTGCCAGTACTGCAAAGGGAACGTCGAACGATGTTCGCTCTCACGAAGGACTCGATACACCGCCTTGATCAGCGGCGTCTCCTGTTTGAGTGCGCCAAACTCATAGTTGAACACCGCCTTGCCGATGACGTCGAGCGCCATGGCATAGAGCTCCCCTTCGAGCTCAACCGTCGCTCCTGACTCGGCCGCCGCGTCCAACTTATCCGCCAAGCGCATCGCAGACGCACCAAAAAGTCCACACATGTGCTTGAGCCACGCCCCGTGAAACCCAGCCCCGATGACTGGTCTCCGTTTTGCCCACGTCTCCTTATTCGCCGGAATCAGCCCGTCGCCCATGATGGGTTCCATAATGTCCGTTAAGATGCCCTTTGAAAACGAATCCGCCTGATCCTTAAACATCGTTCGCACCGCCACTGGATCGCTCACGACGACGAACCACTTTGGCCCGGCACCGAGGTTATACACCCCGCCGTACTCGCGGTAATAATCGTACAACGGTATAAAGAGTGGCGCTGCGCGCACCTCCTCCTTGAGCAAATCCATCAAAACCTTTTCCGTCACCCGCGCGCCGTTCCCCCATGGAAAAATCTTAGACACCGCCCGTGCGACGTCGTTATCCGGAACCTCGACGCCCGGGAAGAGCGCGCCGCGGTACTCGGTCGTTGCCGCGCGTTCGGGGCTCTCGACCGCGCGCCGTGGTGTCAGTGTCGTCGTTCGGGCAGCGTTGTTCGTGCGTCGATTTGAAACGCGGACGAGGCGCGTCGGCGTGGACGCGGACGCGGACGCGGACGCAAACATGATGGTCGTCGTCGTCGTCGTCGTCGGGTCGAAATGCTCGAGTCGGCGTGTGAGGTGTGGGTGGTTGATTGATGAATACGTGGTCCAGCTTATCCACTTTTGCTTTAGTTTGGTCGTTGTCACCTTTGGCATTGTCGTTGTTTTTGGGAGATGATTATCGTTGGTTAAAAGTGTATCGCTTGATGATGAATTACAAAACAACTCTGCCCCGAAGAAGCCGTGTGACCGTTCGTTCGTTCGTTCGTCGGCGAGAGATTCAGAGTATCGAGCGCGCGGCGAGACATAAGAGAGCGGTGAAAACCGCTAAACGGGTGTTCTTTCCTCCTGTCCTTTGCATCGTCGTCGTCGGCGTTCTTCTTAAAGCAACTAGACTGTGCCCGAATTACTTTCATACTTGCTTATTGCGTCATTCTGTTTTCCTTTTCCGCCTTTTCGGCGCGGAACTCGATCTCAAACTCTTGGGCAATCTTGTCAAACTGTGTCTTGTCAAGCGAGTCAAAGTACGGATGCTCGAGAGCGTCCGTGGCGTGGATACGCTTCGCCGGATCGTAGATGAGCAACTTGCTCAAAAGATCGATACCGTGCTCATCGAGCTGCGGGATAACCTTGGCGAGATCTTGCGGCTTCCATTGCGGGAACTCGTGCCAGTCGCGCAAGTTGGAGACGCCCGGCCACACTTGCTCGTTTGGCGTACCAAGGAGCTTGAAAATGTGAAGGAGCTGTTGAAGCTCGGAATCGCCCGGGAAGAGCGGCTGCTTGCGAGCGAGCTCGGCAAACATGCATCCGACGCTCCACATGTCCACCGGGGTGGAGTAGTGGGATCCACCGAGCAAAACTTCGGGCGCGCGGTACCAGAGGGTGACAATTTCGTGCGTGTAACTCTTCACCGGCACGCTAAAGGCTCTGCCGAGACCCAAATCCGCAATCTTGAGTAAATTCTTAGCCTTATCCACCAACATGTTCTGAGGCTTCAAATCACGGTGCATCACCCCGTGTTTGTGCAAGTGCGCGCACCCTAAACACAGCTGATACATGAAGTTTTGCACGATGCTCGTCGGCAACGGGTTCGCCGGTCCTCGACCCGTCATGTCCATGTAATGCTTCAAATCTTGATCCAAATACTCAAACACGAGGTACAACATCGCCTTACCATCCTCCTCGACGTGTTCCACCCGAAGCAACCGCACAATGTACGGGCTCTCCGAAAGCATCTGCAACAGCGACACCTCCCGCAGCGCCGTAGACGGCACGCCTTCCTCCTCCATCTCGAGTCTCGTCTTCTTCAGCGCAACCAATCGCCCGTTCGCCCGCTCCCGAGCCTTATACACCTTCCCGTACGTCCCTTGTCCAATCTTTTCCAGCTTTTCGTACGCATCGTTGATCGAGTGACCCCCCATCGTCGGCGTTCGTTTCTTTTCTTCCTCCTCTCGCTCGTTCGTTCCCGTTCGTTTCGATCCAAATCAAAAAAAACAAGAGTCACCGCTCGACGTTCGCTGATTCCTTGGATTCGTTCGCGGAATCGCTCGCTCGCTCTGGGTGCACAATCAACGCTAAACTCCGCGACGACGACGACCGCTCTCGTCCGTCCGTCCGTCTCGTCCGTCCGTCTCTGCCGTCGGTCCTTCCGTACGAGCGCTCTCGAAAGTCTCGAAAGTCGTTCCCCCAGCTGTCGTTTTTTTGAAAACACACCGTATGTGCATTCAGTGATTATAAATATTAAATAGAGTTTAAGCCCATATAAATGTCATACATACACACACATCGGGATGAAACAAGCAGAGTATTGTTGTACTCCGAGACGGCACTCTCTCGCGCGCGCCGAGCACCGAATTCCGATTTGTAATGTCGTCGCTTCCGAGCGACTTTTTCGACGGCAACGAAGGAGGCGCCGACGGCGGCGGTGGATCGAAGAAGAAGAGAAAGGTTCCGGGCGCGTCGGTCGTTCCGGCGGCGACGCACCGCGGGGGACACAAAAAAGGAGGACCGACGGAAAAGAAGAAGAAGGATGACGACGACGACGCCTCGGTCGAGGCTGAGTTTAGGGCGGAATTGGAACGAGAAAGACGCGCGGCGGAGGATGCGGCGCTGGCGGAAGCGGACGCGAGAGCGATCGAGAGGACGGAGATTGAGGTTGCGGAACAGGTGGAACGGTTCGATCGCGTGGATGAGTTGAAGGCGGCGGCGGTGGCGGCGCGGGAGGCGAAGCGGGCGAGACGAGAGGCGGCGGCGACGGAGAAGAATACAAAGACGACGAAGGGTGGTTTGGTTGATTATGGAGGGAGCGATAGCGATGAGAGCGACGACGACGACGAGAGCGACGGAGATGTCGACGCACTGGTGGATTGGCGGGCGAAGAAGATTTAGAAATTGTAGTCGTAGTAGTAGTATTACGTTGAAAGTGGCTCTGTACATGTTTGTTAAAAATTTTCTTTTGTTTGTCTCGTCAGATTCGGTAAGCAAAAGGATGTCCCACAGGGGCGGCTAAACCATCGCCTTGATCTTGGCGATCTTTTGTGCCGGGTTCAGACCCTTGGGGCAAACCTTGGAACAGTTCATGATGGTATGGCAACGGTACAGCTTGAAGGCGTCGTTGACGTTTTCGAGGCGCTCCTTGGTGAACTCGTCGCGAGAGTCGATGATCCACCTGTACGCCTGGAGCAACACCGCCGGGCCAAGGTACTTATCGCTATTCCACCAGTACGACGGACAAGACGTGGAGCAGCACGCGCACAGGATGCACTCGTACAAGCCGTCGAGCTTGGCTCGGTCCTCCTTGGACTGCAAGCGCTCCTTGCCGTCGCTCGTCATGTTGCCGCCATCCTTCGTCTTCAAGTAAGGCTCGATCGACTTGTACTGCGCGTAAAAGTTGGCCATATCGACCACTAAATCTCTCACCACGAACATGTGCGGCAGAGGCGCGATCGTCTGCTCGCTCGATGCCTTGTCAACCTTGGTCAAACACGCCAAACCGTTTTGGCCGTTGATGTTCATGGCACACGACCCGCAGATGCCCTCTCTACAAGACCGACGAAAGCTCAGCGTCTGATCCTGTTCGTCCTTAATCTTAAACAACACGTCTAGCATCATCGGCCCGCAATCGTTTGTGTCAACCTCGTACGTCTTGTACTTTGGGTCGCCCCCCGCGTCCGGGTCCCAGCGGTACACCTTGAACTTTTGCACGTTTTTCGTTGTTGATGGCGACGACGAAGATGACGACGCTGCTGCGTCCGCCACCGCCGCCTGCGACGCCGTCGATGACGACGACGCCACCATCACCGCTCTTCGAAGCGCCCCGCACGCTGCATCGGCGCTCTCCCGGCTTCCCCGTCGAATCAACAACGAACGAAGCATAATCTGAAGAAGAGTTTTCTTCTAGTGAGTCGTGATTGGATGATCCAACGAAAACCGACGCAAAGCCGTTCGACTTCGATTCTCGGTCGTCGTCTCGGGACGTGTCCACGCGCACGCGCCAAACCGCTCTCGGTTCGACTCCGCTCTCGGTTCGACACTCACGTCCGTTCGTTCGTTCGATCGATCGAACGACCCAGTCTGGCGCGGGCGATCGTCCGCCTCGGGCGTTCGATCGAACGTCCGAAAACAGACATTTTTTTTTTGGATTTGGACTTTTGAAGTTCATTACGGCAACAAACGTCCTCAGTGAGTTTCAGCGCTGACGTGTTGCGTATAATGAGCTTCAAAAAAGACCGTTCTAAAAAAATGCACCCTTCTTCGCGCGTTTTTTGGACAGCACCCCCTTGATAGCACTGCCTCCATATTTAAAATTTCACTCGTCGAGCTCCCATCGCGTCTCCACGTCCCGAGCCGCCGCACTTTCCCGCACCCGAAACGATCCCACCCGCACCCGAACGCACTTTTCTGTGCGAACAAGGTACGAACGCGACCGCGGCCGCGACGTTGGACGCGCTTTTTCTCCGACTCGTCCGCTTCTCCGTCGCCGCGATGTCGATCGATCGCGGGACGTCCCGGGACGGCTCGTTCGCGACCCGGCGGCGGAGCATTCCACTCGCGGCGAGACCTCTGTTCGAGAGGGCGCGCGCGTTCGCGGCGTCGATCGGCTCGCATCGACCGACGAGTCGTTCGACGAGGACGACGACGACGACGCGAATGGGATGATGGGAAATTTACTGGGACCGATGGACGCGTCGCGTGAATCGCGCGTTCGCACGAACGTCGCGTTCGTTTCGGGGACGTAGTAATCTCCAACGCACGCGTGCACATGGTCGGCGGCGCACGATGGTTGCGCCGAGATCCGCCGCCGAGGACGCGCGCGCGACGAACGCTGGAGAACGCGGGCGCCCCGTTAGACGCTCGGCCACGATGGAATGAAAATTCTTCCACCGGTTGGGCGCGACGGCGGAGCGGGCGCTCGAGCGCGCGGATCCACGCGACGCGCGCGCGGCGGCGCTCTCCACGAGCGAGCGCTTTGGGGGCTTGGCGCGCGCGACGTTATCCAGTTTCCAGAGACTGTATGGATATATAGTGATATGCGACTTTGAAGAGATTCCTGAAAAGATGGGAGACTGACCTGAAGGATGCCAACCTTGTCTCTCGTAACGAACAGCAGCGTGAAAGAAAACAATGGCGCCCACGAAGTGTAACGTGCCCGCCGCGGCGAAGATTTCGCCGGCTGACGTCAAGTCGCTCGCCGAGGAAGCGGCGAAGAAGAAGGATGAGGATGCGCGCAAGGCGGCGGCTGAAAAGATCGCCGAGCTCGCGGGCGCCGCGTCTTTCGCCGAAGAACCGTACTTGATTGAGCTTCTCGAGATTGCCATCACCCTTGCGGGTGACAACAAGTCCGCGAACGTTCGCGCCGCCGGCGATGCCGCCGTTGACGCCATCGCGCCGAAGCTCTCCGAGTTTGCCGTTCGCCCGGCGTTGAAGGCGATTTTCGTCGGCTTCCAGTCCCAGTTCTGGCAATCTACCATGGCGGCTCTCCGCGTTCTCGACGGCTTTGTTGCTCGTAACCGCAAGGCGGTGGCGGCCAACTTGCCGGAGATCATTCCGGAGCTCTCCCAAGTCATGGTGCACATGCGATCTGAAGTCAAGGAGGCGTCCACCGCCTCCATGGCCAAGGTGGCCGACTGCGTCGGTAACCTCGACATTGAACCGTTCATCCCGACTTTGATTGAGTGCATCAACAACGTCGACGAAGTTCCGGAATGCGTTCACAAGCTTGCTGCGACCACCTTTGTCCAGCAAGTCGAGTCTCCGACCCTCTCCATCATGGGTCCGCTTCTCCAGCGTGGTTTGTTCTTCCAACAAACCACCCCGATTAAGCGCAAGTCCGCCGTCATTATCGACAACATGTGCAAGCTCGTTGAGGATCCGATGGATGCCGCTCCGTTCTTGCCGAAGCTTTTGCCGCTCTTGAAGCGCGCCATGGACGAAGTTGCCGACCCGGAGTGCCGCCAAGTGTGCACCCGCGCGTACAAGACTTTGCTCGCCGCCGCCGGTAACGAAGGCGGCGACGAAGCCGACGCTGGCAAGGGTGTTTACAACGAAGAAACTGTTAGCGAGCAATTCATTCAACTCTTGGCTGAATCTTCTGGCGCTTCCAAGGATGATGTCACCGCCTTTGTCCAATCTGAAGGCGTCAAGGTTTACTTTGACTACATTTGCTCCTTGTCCGCCAACGCCTTGTTGGCCAAGAACTTTGACTTCGACACCTGGAACAAGTCTTGCGCCACCTCTTACCTCAAGCTCTTCTTCTCTGAGGCTGAAGCGATGACCAAGTCTCTCGTTGAACGCGCCGAAGCCGTCTACCAAGCCTCTAAGAAGGTGTTTGTTGTCGAAGATGAAGAGGGTGAAGATCTTTGCAAGTGCGACTTCTCTCTCGCCTATGGTGCGCTCATTTTGCTCAACAACGCCACCCTCCACATGAAGAAGGGTAAGCGCTACGGTTTGTGCGGCCCGAACGGTTGCGGTAAGTCTACGCTCATGAAGGCTATCAACAACGGTCAAGTCGAAAACTTCCCGCCGCCGGAGGAGCTCCGCACTGTGTACGTCGAGCACGACATCCAAGGTGACCAACACACGATGAACGTCGTCGAGTTTGTCCTCGACAACGCCGTCATCCGTGAGCACGGTACCACCAAGGAAATGGTTGCCAGCACGCTCTCTTCTTTCCAATTCACCGATGAAATGATCAACGGCCCTGTCGTCGCCCTTTCCGGTGGCTGGAAGATGAAGCTCGCTCTTGCGCGCGCCATCCTCATGAAGGCGGACATTTTGTTGCTCGATGAGCCGACGAACCACTTGGACGTCAAGAACGTCGCCTGGTTGGAAGAATACCTCTGCTCTCAAACGCAAGTCTCTTCCATGATTGTGTCCCACGATTCCGGTTTCTTGGATCGCGTGTGCACGCACATCATCCACTACGAGAACCGCAAGTTGGTCACCTACAAGGGTAACCTTACCGAGTTTGTCAAGCAATGCCCGGCGGCCAAGAAGTACACCGAGCTCTCCAACGATGAACTCAAGTTTATCTTCCCGGTCCCGGGTTTCCTCGAAGGTGTCAAGAACAAGGATAAGGCGATTGTCAAGGCGACCAGATGCTGGTTCAAGTACCCGAACACGACGCGCCAAATCATCCAAGACGCCACCATCCAGCTCTCCTTGAGCTCTCGTGTTGCTTGCCTCGGCCCGAACGGTGCCGGTAAGTCTACGTTCATCAAGCTTCTCACTGGTGAGGCTGAACCGGACCAAGGTACCGTCTGGCGCCACCCGAACATGCGCTATGCGTACGTCGCGCAGCACGCGTTCCACCACGTCGAGCAGCACTTGGACAAGACGCCGAACGAGTACATCCGCTGGCGTTTCTCCACTGGCGAAGACAAGGAAAACTTGACCAAGGTCACCGCGCAATACACCGAAGAAGAAGAGCGCTTGATGAAGGAAAAGATTCCAGTCCCGCAAGAAGATGGTTCCATCTTGAAGCTCGTCGTCGAGAAGATTATTTCTCGCCGCCAAAAGAAGTCCAAGTACGAGTACGAAATCCAATGGAAGGGTCTCTCCATGGACTCCAACTCCTGGATGGAGCGTGAGAAGCTCGAAAAGTTTGGTTTTACCAAGTACCTCAACCGCGTCGACGAGCGTGAAGCCGCCCGCGCCGGTTTGTACGCTCGCCCGCTCACCCAAGCCAACGTCGAAAAGCACCTCATCGATTTCGGCCTCGACGCTGAATTCGGCACTCACAACCGCATCAAGGGTTTGTCTGGCGGTCAAAAGGTTAAGCTCGTGCTCGGTGCCGCCATGTGGCAGCAACCGCACATTGTTGTGATGGACGAGCCGACCAACTATTTGGATCGCGACGCTCTCGGCGCTCTCGCGTGCGCCGTCAAGGAGTTCGGCGGCGGAGTTTTGCTCATCACGCACAACTGCGAGTTTGCTGATGCCTTGAAGGAGGAGACCTGGAACGTGCCGGGTACTGGCTTTGTCGAGATTGAAGGTAACAAGTGGGGTCAAGGTAAGTCCGCCAAGGGCGCCGCCGTCGACTGGGAAGGTCCTCAAGAGGACACGGTCGACGCGCTCGGTAACGTCGTCAAGGTGAAGGGTCCGCGCAAGAAGTTGTCTCGCAAGGACATCAAGGCGATGCAAAAGGCTAGAGCGTCTAAGTTGGCTGCTGGACAGGACTTGACAACAGATTCGCAATGGGAATTGGACGTTTATATCGGAGAAGACCCGGGCGCCGCAAAGGCGGCCGAACGCGAAGCCAAGAAGGCGGCCAAGGCGGCGAAGTAAAATCGCTTCCCCGTCGAGCGCGTCGATTGCACTCGAAACACTATTCTTCTGTTTTAATTTCACACATACATACAATAATACTCAAGCTCTACAGACGCGACAAACAGCTGGACGAATCCGTTCGCTCTCCCGTTCGCTTTCGACCCACGTTTCATCCAAACATTCATTGCACCCGTCTCTCGCCGGCGTTGACCACTTTGTGTGGGTTTGAAAACACATGTGTAACAACTGGACGACGCCACAACGCGGACGGACGGACGGACGGACGGACGGACGGACGGACGGACGGAGTGACGACGAGGTACAAGCCGACCTCCACCACTAGAGGACGACGAATCCGCGCGCCGTCGCCGTCGTTGAAGGGCTCAGGTCTCAAAGGAAAGGAAGGAACGTTTGGACGAGATTCTGATTGATTGATGATGCGTCGAACGCAGTCAGCGCCGACGGCGAGCGGGGCGACGGAAACGAGTTACGCGACGACCTCGGGATCGTCGTCGGAATGCGAACGCGACTGCGAACGACGACTGAGCCCCGTCGTCGTGTTTGACGCGAGCGGCGGGGCGACTACGACGTCAGACGCGTGGAGGGCGAGTAAGAGACGACGCGTCGAAACTTCGACGGAGACTACGGAATCGATTCCGTCGTCGTCGTCGTGTTCTGGCGGAGGCATAACGTTGTTTCAAGAGGGTGGGTCTTCTCCACCGACAGCGAGCACGACGACGGTGCACTGGAGCGTGGACCCGGCGTTCGCGCCAGACGCGTGCGTCGTACGCGGGTCCAACGGCGAGGCGCTGCGTATCGTCGCTCCGAGCGCGTTGCGTCCGAACGCGTGCGCCATCGTCGCGACAAAAGATGGGAAAGGTGTCATCGTCATGGTGTGCACGCTCTCGATGATGTTCACGGTGAGGATTCGCGACGTGAATGATTTTTCAAAGGTGGATGCCGAGCGCGACGCGCGCTCTGGCGCCCCGCCCTCGTGCTGCGCGCGAAAGATTGAGTGTGCCGGTGGGTGCGGCGGCGACGGTGTTGCAGAAGCGTTCGTTTTGGGTGGATCCACTGGTGCGGCTGTCATCGTGCACGCGGACACGTTGAAGCCGTTGTGTGAGCTTCACTCCTCGGCGCTCTCGCGCGTTTGGAACACGATTAAGGGTGGCGAGAGCGGCTGCGCCGTCGTCGACGTGACGCGACAGTCCATCTCGATCGGTGCCGGCGCTTCGTCGAGCAAAGGTCGCCAGGAAATCATCGCCACTCTAGCTTCGGATGGGTTCGTACAAGTGTGGGACGTGACAAATACGCTGACGAGCGCGCAAAACGCGACAACCAACATCAAGGCGACGCGCGTGTGTGGGGCGCACGTCCCGCCTCCTCCGGGGACCGAATCTGTAGCGGGCGCCTCGTCAGCTCCGCGATACGCGCTGGCTTTCGCCGTCGCGCCGGCCGCGGGAAAAGGTTTCGGGCGCCTTCTCAATTTAGTCGTCTCTTCGAGGTTAGCCCCGACGGAGGAAAATCCCGAAGCGTCCAAACCGGGCGACGCTGAGCTTGCCTTTTACACGCTCAAGAGCAACGGCGTGCTCTCCTACGGTTCGTCCATCGAGGGTTCGAGAGGCGTCACCAGAGCGCTCGCGCTCACGAACACGCACGTGTACGCCGCCATCGAGCACGTCGGCGTCGAGGACTCATCAGTCAACTCGGTCTTGTGTTGGCCTCTAGATGGTTTGCACCGCGCGAGAGAGGTTCGGTCGGGAGACGTCGAAGTCACCGAGCTCACGGAGTGGGGACACAGCGGTCGCGGTAACGCCGCCGCAGTGGAGATGATGAAACGATTCGGCGCGCTCAACGGGTACACGGCGGCGTCCGTCGCTCAGGCGTTGACCAAGGAAATCGATGCGCGAGGCGTAGCTTCAGAGGAAGCTTTGGATCACGTCCGACATGTCTTCAACGTGGTGGATGAACACCGCTCGACGGCAACTGCGGCGGCAGACGTGTTGCTCGCCGTGGCGTCATCGTCATCCTTGGCCTCATCGGCTCGAGTTGATTCGCAACTGACGCCCTCTGTGGCGCGAATTGTTCAGTCTTGGTGTTGCGTGGCGCCGGAGTACGCGCGAGGATGGAGACGCGCGCACGAACCGCTTTCCTTCATCGTCGATGATAGACACACAGCGGCGTCACCACCGATACTCGTTCGCTCGGGCGGTCTTCTAGGTGTGATGCGCGCCAATGAAGATGTCGAAGAGTCTCTGTTGCGGGCGAAAATCACCAACGAAGACTCTCCGATGCTCAAATTCAACGTCACCGGACGCCAAGCCGTTGCGGCTTTGACAGCGCTCTTCTCACGTTTGAATGGCGTTTTGGGGAGCTCTGCGTGCACGGCGATGGATTTAATCGCGAGCGGTATCCCCACGGACACGTCGACGTCGAATAAGAGCACGGCGTTTGACAATCATGACGAACGCGTTGAAGCATTGAGTCACAACGCGCAAGATTGGCTTGAAAGCTTTTCGGGCGCGCTCATCGGCGACGTATTCCCGTTGGTTCCGAGCGATGAGGAAGAGACGCAAGTGAAGAGTAGACGGGCATCTCATCGGGCAAAACAACGCCTCATCATTCGTCTGTTGCAAGATGCTCTCGGCGCGATTCCAAACCCCGCCGAAGCGCTTGAGGCGTGCGTGGACTCTTGGCGTCTCGATCCAGTCATCGATCCGCCAGCGGCGACAAATCCTGAAGAAGAATCGCCGAGTGAATCACCGAGGAGCTCGCTGACGCTCAACGCTGCGAGACAGCAAATTCAAGCCCGTCTCGCCGCGTCCCGGGGAATGATTTTACTCTTGGGATGCGTTCGTCTTGGTCCAAAGGTGGGTTTCCCAGTGGACGCCGTAGAGAGCGTCATGGACGTCTTACCGAAGGCGATGCATGTGTATAGAACTTCCATTCTCTCGTCTTGGTTGCTCACGGATCGTTGTCGCTTTGCGGGCACGAGTTCGAGACGCGGATGCGAGCCGCGTTTGGCCACTGTCTTGACGGGTGTGGACGCCGACACGTCGAGCCAGACGACGACGCTGGGAGCGGCAGCGCTCGTTTCCGCGAGACGCGTTTCCGCGGGCGATTCGTCTTTAGGATTGGAAAACTCACCGCGGGTTCGCCGCGTCGTCGAAATCGGCACCGCGCTTTACGCCACAGGTGAAGTTGAAGCTTTGGGCACTTTGCTCGCATTTGCCCGGCAGCAAGTTCCCGGCGAGGAGTCGTGCATCGACAACGATTCAGAAGCCCCGGCGCTTTTATTTTTGCAGGCGCTCTGGGTGTGCGCCGACTTGGCGGGACTCAACGACGTCGACGAGATCGAAAAGTTTTCCCGCTCGGTGGACAGCGCCGTTGCCTTGTTCAGCCGCGCCGCAGCCTTCATCCCAGAATTCGACTCGTCGGCGGGCTCTTCGAGTCAAGCCGTGCCGACGGACGCGCTGTTGGTGCAACTGTTACGCGTTATTCGCGACATTCTTGTCGGTTGCGAAGAGGTTTTCCCACAGAACGTCGTCACTCGGCTCGAATACTACGAAATTGTCATGCTCTTTTTCGAGCGTCTGGGATGCGCCACTGGCGCCGCTGCTGCGGCGTACGCGGCGCTTCACGAAGTGCGTGGCGACGAAAACCAGAGCGCGAGATTATGGGCGAATGTTTTGCAGTATGCCGTGGATGCGCGCGATTGGCGAGCGGCGTACTGCGCGGCGACGAGCACCGCTGGGAATCACAGGCGAGCCGCGGCGATGCGCCGACTCGTGGCGAGCGTGTGCGAACCTGGGGCGAAGAATGGCGGGGCTGTTCTTAGTACGCTCTGCCTCGACGATACCACCGATGGGTCGCAGTACGAAACTATCGTTAACGCACTCGAAGGTCGCGCTGCGTCGGCGCCGATTACTCCGCACGCAGCACCGAGCGACATTCTCTACGGGTTTTACCTGAGCCGCGGCAAACCGGCGAACGCCGCAGTAGCCATGCAAAACTTTGCGGCGCGTCTCCGACTGCGCGTCTCTGAGGTGGTTCGCGATCCCACAATGACGTACGAAGAGCTCGTTGCCGCGCTCGCGCGTCACTCGTCCGCCTTGCTCGCGTCTGCGAACGCCCTTGCCACGCTCTCCGACCCATGTTTGGTGAACTTTGACAAGACTCCTGAGGACGAAGTCATGGAGGGCAACGAAGATTTGTCAACTGTCAACATCGTCTCGAGCGGCTTGGACACGAAGAAGAGCCCACTGGCGGAGGTTTTGCGTGCGCACGCGCTCTCCGCCGCGCGCTTGGAGCTTTTGCACGCTGGATGTGAGATTCGAGCGCTCTGTTTGTTGACTGGCGACGATGCCCACGACCAAGGCGACGCTTCAAGCGTTCCAAGCGTGTGCGATTCTTTGATTGAGTACGGTTGCTTCCAGGCAGCCACAACGCTGTGTACGGCGTGGTTGAATGGTGAGAAACTCACTTCAAAGCTCGCAGTCATCGCAGGTACCATGGCAGCTCGCGCGGCGTTGGCACAAATCGGTGATCTGAGCGCTGCCGATGACGCGCCGTATCAAAAGTGGCAAACTGTCGCGACCGAGGCTCGAGGAACAAAGGGTTTGATTGGAGTGGATGCCCCCGCCTCGTCCGTCGACGTGTACTGGAATGAGTTGAGAGCGTTTGTCGAGCGATTCGACACGCTCGAGCGAAACTTTGCGATTGCTGAAGCCTCTGCGCGCGCCGTATTAGCTGTTGACGCCCGCATCGCTCTGCCGAAATGGCTTGTGGAACGATTCATCAACACACCTTCTCTCTTTAGCGGCGGTGGTATGGGCAGACGAGGCGCAAATCCAGCGGCGTTATTGCGCGTCTATCTCTCCTTCGACCTCATCGAGGATGCCGCGCGTCTCGCGTTGCAAGAGTTGTCCACTTGGTCCAGGCGCTCTGCCGTCGATAGAACGGCGCACTCCGCCGTTTGGTTCCCGATGGATCTCATGCTCGAGGCTCGCGATAGGTGCGCACGAGATGAACGGCTCGAACACTTGTGTCTGGCGTTGACGACTGCGATCGAGTCTCACGAGAGCCGACTCAAGGCGGACACTGCCATGCTCACGCAGGTGAGCGCATGACTTGGGAGAGACGAAACATTACTTTGTTGTTGAGCTCTAGGAGCTGTAGACACCTGATTATTATTAGTAGCAGATCTCTGAATATCACAAACACAGATACACACAGAGAAGATTTCTACGCGAGCGCGCCACACTTAGTTAACGTAAAATAATCATTCTTCTTAATAGCTTTTCGCGAAGATGCACACCTCCTTGGCTGGCTTGCCGCTCATCAAGCACGTGTGCGGACCGGCTGGTTGATCGAAAGGAAAGCATCGAATCGTCGCCCCAGTCTCCTCCTTGATAGCCTTCTCCTCCTCATCCGTGCCTTCCCAGCCGCACCGCGCCCACTTGCCCTCGGCGATCACCGCCTTGAGTTCATCCATCGTAGCGACGTCGACAATGTTTTCGTCGCGAAACGCCGTCGCCTTGCGCAACATGGAATCTTGAATGTCATCTAACACGCTCGACACCTTCGCTTGCAGCGAAGAGGGTTCGACGCTAACACCGAATTCCTTACCTTCCTTACCCGGGACGTCGCGACGGGCGATGACGCACGCATTCTTTTCGACATCCTTCGGGCCAACTTCAATGCGAATCGGAACGCCCTTCATTTCGTACTGGTTAAACTTCCATCCCGGAGACTTGGTTTGGTCGGCGTCAATCTCCACGCGAATGCCAGATGTCTTCAAAGACTCGATGATGCCGTTGGCAGAAGCCATCACGGCTTCTTCTTCCGCATCCTTCTTCCAAATCGGAACGACAACCACCTGAATTGGCGCGAGACGCGGCGGCAAAATCAAACCCGAATCGTCGCCATGCGTCATGAGAATACCGCCAATCAAACGGGTGGACACCCCCCATGAGCTCTGATGGACATACTTGGACTCCCCCTTGTCGTCCAAAAACGTCGTATCGAACGCCTTGGCAAAGTTATCGCCCAAGTTGTGCGAGGTTCCCGCCTGCAACGCCTTTTTATCGCCCATCATTGCCTCGATGGTGTAAGTCACATTGGCGCCAGCAAACGACTCGACGCGAGACTTGCGTCCCGGAACCACTGGCATCGCTGCCTGCGACGTGGCAAACTCGGCATAGACCCGAATCATCTCCATTGCCTTGGCTTCCGCTTCTTCAGCCGTCGCGTGCGCCGTGTGTCCCTCTTGCCATAAAAATTCAAGCGTCCGAATAAACGGCCTGGTTCGCATTTCCCATCGGTGCACGTTACACCATTGGTTCAACAACATTGGCAAATCGCGGTAACTCTGAATCCACTGCGACATCATGTTATTAATGATAGTCTCACTCGTCGGTCTCACCACCAACGGTTCCTCCAACTCCTTTCCACCACCTTGAGTCACCACAGCCAACTCGGGCGCGAAACCCTCCACGTGCGACGCCTCCTTTGTTATAAACGAGTACGGAATCAACTGTGGAAAGTACGCATTCTGCACCCCAGTCTCCTTAAACCGCGCATCCATGTACCGTTGAATTCCTTCCCAAATCGCGTATCCATACGGTCGAATCACCATCGTTCCTCTCGCCGGGCCGTAATCCGCCAATTGACACTCCCGAATGCAATCCAGGTACCACTTACCGAAATCTTCGCTGCGCTTTGTGATTCCACCCGCAGACTTTTCGTTCCCACCACCACCACCACCGCTCGCGGGTTTCTTCGCCGCAGCCGTCACGTGGAGCGTCGCACGTCTCGTAACCGTCGTCGTCGTCACTCTCGATCTTTGATGTTGAGACGTCGCGCGGAGGCTCATCGCTCTGCACGTCGCACCTCTGCTCGCGCCGTACATGACTGACGTCGATGAAGCGATGACGATGATGACGTTGATAGTTTACTGACTCTTTACCCTCGGTTCCGTCCGTCCGTCAGCGCGTGCGAAATGAGACCAGCCGAATCGTCCGTCGTCCCGTTCCGTCGTCCGTCGTCCAATCCTCCGTTCGTTCGTCGGCGGCGTTGTGACGCCGGCGACGCTCATCGAGGACGATGTTCACTTTAACGGCCAAACCCCAGATTTAAATAATAAAGTAATTTTGAGACTATGTATACGGAAACTACATCTCTCAGATGATACAGCAGATAGAAAAAATGAGTCTTCAACACGAATAATTGAACGTATATCTAACCATTAAACACTTATGTAGACGTTGGATGTCTGGCGGCGCGACCTCGCGGGAGAGACGCGCGAACCGCGACGTCGACGGCAGTCCTGCGTGCGCGCGGCGACGCACCCGCGGGTCCCAGGCCCGAAAGCGGTTTCCCCACCGTCGATAGACTCGTGGACCGGACGACGCGCGCGTTCGAACGAACGAACGAACGCGACGTTTTCGTGGTGGCCGTTCGAGTTTTGGTTTTTTTGAAAAGCAAAGAGAGCGTTCGTCGCGCGAAGAAGTGAAGAGCGATGCGCGTCGCCGGGACGATGCGAACGACGACGACGGCGAAGGCGACGTCGACGGTGCGAAACGACGACGTGAGGACGCGAAGGCGCACCGGTGGGTTGGTGGCGCGCGCGAACAATGGGAGGAGAGACGCGGCGTCGCGTTTGAACGCTCGCGAACTGCAAAGGCGCTCGTTAGAGGACGTTCAGGTGAGAATGCGCGTCGTCGCGGCGATGATGTGGAGTGAAAACGTGTCGGGTGATGGATGGGGACTCGGTGCGTCGTCGTCGTCGGTGGTTGGGCGCGGTGAGGCGAGTGGTTTCGCGGCGGAGAACCGAGCGAGGCGGACGCGCGAGCTTACGCTGGCGCGTTCAACCGGGGCGTCGTCTGCTGATTCCTCGGGGGGTACGGGCGGAGAAAACTTTTTCGTGTATCACTTAAAAAAGATGATGCGGCCTCTCAACGGGCTGTGGAGCCGTTTGGTGCCAATGTCCATCATGTTTTACTTTATGGCGTTTGCCAACTCCATCATGGACGCCGTCAAGGATACGCTCGTGGTAACTGCGTTCGGTGGCGCGGAGCAGATTCCATATCTCACCGTTTACGCCGTGTTACCGACGAGTCTACTCTTTGTTACCTTGTTCTCGAGGCTGAGCACCAAGCTCGGGCGGGAAAAGCTGTTTTATTTCGCCGTGAGCTTCTTCATGGTCTTTTTCCTCTTGTTCACGGGCGTCTTGTACCCGATGCGGGAGGTGCTGCATCCGACCGCGGCTGCGGCAACTTTGACGCAGATTCTCCCGCGAGGTCTCGCCGGTGGTATCGCCGTCTTCACCAATTGGACTTACTCTCTCTTTTATGTCGCCGGTGAGCTGTGGGGCGATGTCGTGTTGAGTTTGCTGTTTTGGGGGTTGGCGAATGAAATCACACGCGTGAGCGAAGCGGGTATCATTTATCCTCTCCTCGGCATTGGCGCCAACGTTGCGCAGGCGTGTTCTGGGGTCTTCATGAAGTTTGTTACGACGCAGTGGCATCCCGCAGGAGTCGCATCGGAGGATATGTGGGGAGCCAAGCTCAAGCTCTTTATGACTGTCGTCATTTTGTGCGGCTTTGCCATTATGGCGTGTCACAAGTTTATCTGCGACACGGAAAAGGCGAACCCGGATTCGCAAATGGTGGCGAAATTGCGCGAGCATGAAGCCAAGGTGGCGCGAGAAGCCAGCGAAGAGCTTTCGTCTAAGAAGAAGAAGAAGAAGGTGGGCTTGCTGGATTCTCTCACTTTTGTCCTCCAGTCACCAGAGGTGGCGTGCTTAGCTGTCATGGCTGTCGCGCAAGGCTTGAGCTCAATCATTTTCCAGGTGGCTTGGAAGACGCAGCTGCGTATTTTGCGCCCGGACCCCACGTCTTACGCCGCGTACATGGGTGACGTGCAGACGTACAGCGGCATGGTGACGGGTATCTTCATGGTCGCGGCTCCGTTTTTGTTCAAATACCTCGGTTGGAAGGGGACGCTTTCGGTGACGCCAAAAACCGTCATCGCCTTGGGTTGGGTCTTCTTCGGTACGTCCATCTATGCGATGCGCCACGGTGCCTTGACGCAATCGTCCGCCATTTTACCAATTCTCGTGTTGGGCGGCGCCGTCATCTACATCGTCGAACGCGCGGCAAAGTTTTCCCTCTTCAAACCTGCCGAGGAGATGGTGTACATCACTCTCGATGAGGATAGTAGAACCAAGGGTAAGGCTGCCGTAGACGTCCTGGGCGCCCAAATCGGTAAGACGGGGGGATCATTCATGCAACAAGGCTTGATTTTCGCCTACGGTTCCATAATAGGCGCCTTGCCCGTGCTCGTGTGCTGCCACAGCGCCATTGCCGTTTGTTGGTTACTCGCCGTCAACACGCTCGCCGCTCGGCGCGCCGAGATGCTCGATAGCGAAATCAAAGAGGGTACCGCGCAGCTCGAGGTGTGACTCGCCGCGCGAAACTTGTACATCATACAGAATCGAGAGAGAGAGAGATAGAGAGGGATTATTGTCCAAACCAGTCACATTTTAGCTTGCAACTTCACAGAGAGATTTTCACGCAACAACCACCCGCACTGTGCGTCGCGTCCGCGTCTGCCCGCGCGATGTCATCGCGCGACAACGAAAGAAACCCCGACGACGATGACGGCGACGTTTTTGCCGGCGTCCTCGAACCGGAACCGCAACCGTCGACGAGCTTTCGTTACTACCAAGACCGAAACAAACGCTGGGCGTTTCACACGAATGCCCACGGCGCGAACCTCCTGCAAAACCTCTTCACCGACGCCCGACGGGTCATCTCAGCGCTGGATGAGAAGATCAACGCAGTCTCCAACGGTGATCGCGCGGAAATCGACGCGGTGCGACGCGCCGGGACGGAGATATACGCGAAGAAGCCAAACATCAAGGAAAAGGATGTGACGTGGAGTCAGGAGGAGTACCGACACGCGGGATTACAGAGGGAGTACTGTAAGTTTAAGTCTGTGCAGAGGTTCACGGAGACGTGGGCGTGCTTGGAACGGGCGCGATACGCCGGGGTTTTTGAGGATTTGGTCAGAGCTACGGAGAAGGATGGCGATAGCGGCGTCGCTGGCGTAGAAGGAGGGACAAAGCGACAGACGGTGCGGTTCGCGTCTCTGGGTGGCGGACCGGGTTTCGAACTCGTCGCGGTTCGGGAGTTTTTTGCGCAGTGGTTCCCTACGGTGGAGTTGGATTTGGTGTGTTTAGACGTCGAGGAAGCGTGGAGAGGCGCGGCTGAGGCATTGGGATTGAGATTTTTCGCGTGGGATATGCAAAGCGGCGACGTCGAACGCATCTGCGGAGGTCCGGTGGATTACGCCCTGGCTTCGTACGTATTTAAAATGTACATGTGCGACGATGTTGTCGCCGATTGGTTTTCTCGAGAGTTATCGAGCATGCGAGCCGCGTTCATCATCAATAGAGATGAATACTTGAAGCAAGGGTGCGCGATGATGGAATCGCGCGGCGTTCGCATTTCAAAGCTATTGAAACAAACTCACGGACGCGACGATCGTCAGCTCGTCTTCTCGCGTCATCGCGTCTTCACCTTGCCGTCTTCAACGACGACTGTCGGCGAGGCGCACACGTTTACGTTTCCAAACGTTCCATACGAAGACCATAGAAAACGACACCACGGTTCTGGTGGCGGCGGTTCTGGTGGCGGCGGTTCTGGCGGTCACTGGAGACGTCCCGGCGGTTCCCGTTCGCGCTCCGGTCCCTCTAGCGGGGAAGATCGATCCTGGAGCACCCAACGCCCTTCATCTTCGACTCGACGCTGGTAGTCTTGTAGTAACTAACTCTTAGCGCGTACCAACGTAAAGTCTCTCAAAAACCAACTGAATTTCGAATGCGTCACACCCCAACGCGCCGGCGACCGATCACCATGCTTCGAGACGTCGTCATCGAAGGCTACGGTGTCATCTACGTCAGCACGTCCCGCACTCGCGTCGCGTTCGCTGCACCGCGTCCACCGGACTCGGTCGTTTGCAAGTTCTGCAGAGACATCCTTCGCGCTCCACGACGCGCGCGATGCGGTCACGTCTTCTGCGCCGTCTGCGCGCAACGCGCAGAGCGCGACACCGGAACGTGCCCGACGTGTAAATCCGAGCTCGACGTCGAGGGAGGGAACGAGTGGATTCCAGACGAGACGATTGCTTTGGATGTCTCTAATCTTCCGACGCACTGTCCGTACGCGTGGCGTCGAGCGACGAGCGGAGGCGAGAGTACGTTTGATTATCGTGGGTTCGGACACCGGTGTTGCGGTGCGGTGGTTCGATTTGCGGATTTAGAGCGTCACGTCCGCGAGTGCGCGTTCGCGACGGTGATTTGTGGGTTGGTGGAGATGGAGAATGGACGCGCGTCCGTGAATTCGTGCGAAGAGACGTGTTTGAGATGCGAATTGGAAGCGCATCGAAAAGATTGTGCTTACGCCGAAACGACGTGCGTCAACGCGAGTTATGGGTGCGAGTGGAGCGGAAGCGCGATGCACGTGAGGGATCACGAGTTGGAGTCGTGCGCGTTTGCGCCCAAGGCGTGTCGACACGGATGCGGGGCGACGACGGTGAGCGAGGACGCCGCGTCAAAGCACGAAGATGTGTGTCCTGTTAAAATGGTCGCGTGCGGATTCATCGACGAGGAAGACTCGAACGAGGAGACGAAACGATGCCCGACGACGATGCAGAGAAACGCGTTGGCGCATCACCGGGAGCAAATGTGCGAATACGCCCGGCAGATAACATGCGCAGATTGTCGCGCGAGCGTTTCGGCGAGAAGCGTCATTCGTCATAAACAGACGTGCGTTAAAGTCCGCCGTCCGTGCACGGCTGGATGCGGAACCATGCTCACGAACGTAGAGATGCCGTTTCACATTGAATCCATCTGTCCAGTGGTGGAAATCCAGTGTGCGTTTCACGAGGTTGGATGCGTTGTTCGGTGTCGACGTAGCGAAATGGAACGACACTACGCCGACGCCGGAGCGGCGCACGACAAGCTCTTGCTTCGCGCGAGCGAGGAAGTGCGGGAATTTAGCGAAAAACTCGCATCCATCGTGGACGGGGTGAAGAGAGACGAGGAAGGACTGAACGAGGCGGATCGAGTAGAACGGGACTCGCTCATTAAGTCGTTGCGTGAGGAGGAAATTCGAGTGCTCGAGGACATCAAGACGCTGCGAGAAAATGAAGCAGACGCGCGCAAGCGAAACGAGTTGTACGCCGAAGCGCTAAAAAAAGCGCTCGTCGATCAGGCTGAGACGTACGAAGCCGCGCTCGCGGAGATGCGGGAAGAGTTGAGTAATGTGCGTGAGGAATTTGCGGCGTACAAAGAGCGTTCTGTCCTCGAACTCTCGGCGCTTCAGCAGACTGTGGACGCGACGCGCGTCGCGATGCGAGAGGTTTCGAATCGAGCCTCCTTGTTGACGCGCGGAGGGGGCATCTTTGACGAACATCGAGCGAACATCATGAAGGAGCTCGATGACGACAGGAAGAAGACGATGGATGAGATCGAGCGCGCGATGAGACAGCTTCGTTTTGAGTTTGACGATGCTAAATCGCAGCACGGTCGCGAGCTCGTCAGCATTCGCGAAGACATCCGAACAGTACTCGGCGGTCGGCTCGGGAGACGATGAATGAAAAGCGCAACAGTAGTAGATTATTAGTCATTCGTAGCGAGGTGAATACCAGTAGGTGGCGTCGTATTCAGTACAGCGTGTACGTGTGTAGAATTACATGGTGGGCATAATCGTCGTAATCGTCGTCATCGTCACCGACGGGGAATCGGGGCGTACGATTTACTACCCCACAAAGCGCCGGCTCCGTCGACTTCGTCCAAAATTGACGGGTCTGGCCCTCTCTCAAAAAACTCCCTCGTCTCCTTTCGCATCGGTACTGGATACGGTCCATCGTACACTTTTTTCAAATCCTTTGGAAGATCATCGATGAGCGGTTTAAACGTCTTACTCATGTACTCGTCATACTTTTTCATCTCAGCCGCGGATGGATTTTTCGGCAACGTCGGCACGTCTTCAATCTGTCCCAAGTAATACTTTTCCTTGATCAGCGTCGCGTCCTCCTTTTGCGGTACGATGACCCAGATCCCTCCGTTTTTATCCACCATCATTCCGTTCGCCGCGTTCGCCGTCATGCTCTTCGTTCGTCCATCCATTCGATACAGCACTCCATCCTTCACGTACGCTCCGACGGCGTCGCCGTGTTCGCGTTCATAAATCTTCATCAATATCGCCTCTCTTCCCGAATCCATGAACCCCGGGTTCGCCGCGCTCACCATCGCCGCGATGACGACCGCGCCGACGGGCGATACCACGGCTCGGAGCGCCTCGACCGGGGTTCTCGGGATTCGAAATCCCCCAGAGCCTTTGCCCTCGGCATTGCCAGAGCTTCTCGAGCGAGGTTCGCCTCGGTACGCCATCCTTCGCGCCGGCGCGAGACTGCGATCGTCGAACACGTCCGCGCGTCGCGTCGCGGAGGACGAAGAAGATTCCCAAACCCCATCGTCGTCGTCGTCGTAGCCGTCGTCGTCCCCCGCGGTGGCGCGCGTCGGTCGCACCGGCGTCTTCAGAAGAGTTACTTTTCTTCGGCTGGCGGCGGTGCGCGCCGACGCGCTTCTTCCGTTCGCGCCGACGCGCGGCGTTCTCGCCGGACCCCGACGGGGCGTCGCCGACGCTACCGTCGTCGTCGTCGCGAGGTTTCGCGCGAGCATTCGTTCGGTGGCGTCGCAAACTGTCGTCGTCATCGCTCAGAGTGCGAGTCTGGTTGGTGGCTACGAATGGTTAACTTTTCCTTCTTACAAATCATTCAAAGAGTTCCCGCTCCTCGGCGCGGCGAACTCTGCCCCTCTCCCGTCACCGGTGGCGTCATTCCCACCCCCCGTCGCGCGTTCGTCCTCGCCCACGACGGCGATCTCGGCGTTTAACCGATCGATTTCTGCTCGCGCGGCGGCGACGTCGGCTCGGTGCGAGTCCACGAGCGTCTTGCACGCGTTGAACAAAGCCTTCGCCTTTGCTTCGTCTCCCGCCTCCAACGCCTCGAACGCGTCGTGGCCGAACTGCGCCGTCGCGGATTTGATGTGGTTGTTTTCTATGTACATGATTTCCGCTTGTTTCGCGCCTGCGACGGGACCGAGAGCGCGTCCGTCAGTCGGTTTGGAAATTTCATTTAATTTTCTAAACATCGAATCAACGAATCATCGTCGTCGTCGCGTTTACGCGCGCACGCACTTCGCAGAGTGACGAGTCTCGTCGTCTCGGCGGCGTCGCTCGCCGTTTTCGCCAGCGAGTCCCAGCTCCATCCGTTCATCGCGCCCATTTGTGACGCGACTGTTACCGGGGATGACGATGAAGTTTTGTTGAATCTGATCATTCGCATTGGTACAAAACGAACGCGCGTTGAAAATTTCAATCGTGCTACATGACGACGCAGACGTCCGAAGCGGTGGACGACGACGACTTCTTTTTATCCTTCTTTTTCGTCTTTTCGCGTCGACGAGAGGCGTCCTCGGGACGGCTCGCGGTGGGCCCGCGGTCGTCGAGCGAACGCGCTCGGCGTTCCGCCGCGATTCGGCTGGCGCGTTCCTCCTCTTCGAATTGCGCCTGAAGTCGTAAAGCGAGGGCGTGGTCGGCGTCGACGTTGGCGGTCGCGCCGGTGGGTACACGTGATGAGTCATCAACGCTGCGCAAGAACTCTGGTGGAAGCGCCGCCGCGGACGCATTCATCGCCCCGGATTCGGCGCGAGACGCGGCTACGGCGGCTTCGTAATCCGCGTCTTCGATTCCGAGTCCTCCGCCCTGTCCCACGTGCGGGACAAAGGGCTGAAACTTTGAATCGACGAAATCACCGTCTCGAGCGCCCCCTAAACCTTCCCACACGACGTCCGGTTCGTGCAAGTAGCCCTGATCCGTGACCAACGCGTACAGTTGCCCGTCGCGCTTGACGACGACGCTAAAGTGATTATTCCTAAACCAAACGACGTACTCGCCCTCACCGATCGCCGTTCGCATCGCCTCTAAACCCGTGCGCGTGAGCTGACTCGCCGTCGAGCTCAAAAAATCCTCCATCGCGGTCGCGTCTCGCACCTTGTTCGCCAGTTCCGCGTCCTTCAAACTCGCGTCTTTGGAATCCGCCAAACTCAGCGCCACGGCGCGCGCCACTAAATCCTCCTCCCTCGCGGATTCCCCATTCTCCAGCCGTTCCGACGCCCCGACGGCGCCCTCCCGGTCTTCCCCTCTCCCATTCGACCCCACCCCTTCCTCAATCTCCGTCTTCAACGAAATCAACCGCTCCACCAACGAGTTATACGCCGTCCCGTCGCCCGCCACGCGCGCCGCGTCCGCCCCGTGCTCCGCCTCGCCCACCACCCATCCGTGCACCAACCTCAACCCACACAAATCAAAAACCGACGTCTCCCGCGTGTACTCGAACCCATCGCACGCGTTAAACTTGACGTTCACGTCCATCCCGCTCGCGAAATCACGCAGCGCCGACGTCGCGTCGTTCAAAACCGCCGTCGCGTTCGCGTCCGGCGTCCCGTCCTCCTCGGAGCAGATTCGCCTTCGCATCGTCCCCGCCAAGACGTCGACGATCCCGTCCAGGCTCACCCCACCGACGTCCTCCCCGCCCGCGCCGCGATGGAGCGCCTCGACGCTCGCGTCGTCTCTCAGCGTCATCGCGTTGACGACCGCCAAGAGCGGGCACGGACCGTTGGCGTTTTGCGTGACGATTCGACACGACCGGGCGATGACGCCGGTGCCGGCGATGGCGTCGTCGTCGTCGCGATCGTCGGTCGCGATGACGACGTCGATGCGTTTCGTGGGGAAGAACGCGTCCGTCATCGTCGTCCGTCGTCGAGAGCGAGCGAGCGAGCGAGTGACGGATGAAATGAATGAAATGAAATGAAATGGATGACTTTAGACGACGACGCGCAGACCGACCGACCGCACGAACGACCGACGCGAATTTCGGTCGGGATCATGCGCGCCGTCGGTGTCGTCGTCGTCGCCTCGGGCGATCGCGGCGGCGTCGCTCGCTCGCGACGACGGTACCGACGACGATGGGAATGTGAAGGGCACGCGCGAGGTCGAGATCGGCGCGCGGCGGCGACGATGGATGACGACGTCGAACGGACGGAGGAGACGACGACGACGACGACGACGGCACCGGTCGTCGTCGCGGTGGTCGGCACGGCGTCGTGTCCGCACTGCGTGCGGGCGAAAAAGGCGCTGGATGACGCCGGGTTTGATTACGAAGAGATTCGCGTGGACGACGCCCCGGCGTTGCGAGCGTCGAGCTCGGCGTGCGCGGGGTTCAGGAGCGTGCCGCAGGTGTACGTCGGGGGTGAGATTTACGGTGGGGCGGACGATACGTGCGCGGGGATCGCGAGCGGGGCGTTCGGGGAGGCGTGTGACCGGGCGAGGGCGAACGGGGCGGAGGGCGCCCCGAGGGCGCTGAGAGAGGCGGCGGAGCGGCACGAAGCGGGGACGTTGGAGATGCCGGAAGAGGCGAAGAAACCGGCGCAGGCGTCGTCGTCTTGGTTGACGGATCTCATGGTTGGGAAGAAGGAGACGACGAGTCGGGCGAGCGCGTACGATGTGGCGAAGGAAATGTCAGACGCGAAGAACGGGGTGGCGAGACGCGCGCGCAGACGGTTTGCCGGATTGACGGATGGGATTTTCGGTGCGTTTAAAACGTATAAAGGGACGTTCACGGCGAAAGAGGCGGTGGATTGGATGGTGAAGAATGGCAAGGCGACGGATGAGGCGGTGGCGACGGAGATTGGGGCTGAGATGGTGAGAGAGAGACTCATCGCGGACGTGGACGCGACGCATCCATTCGTCGTCGTCGAGGATGAATCGAAAGCGCCGTTGTTTAGGTTTCAATCCGAAGCGCCCGCGCTCGGGTGCGCGCCGTTAAACGCGGCCAAACTCTTCACGGGTGAGCCGAGAGACGCGAAGACGGTCGTGGAGGATGTCCGCAGGCGCATTCTCAAGCTCTACGACGCGTTTTTATCATCCGACGGGCGAGCGGTGGATTACGCCGGCATCGCGGCGAGCGACGATTTCAAAGACTTTGTCCAAGCTTCTGAGGAGTTGCAGCGGGTCAATTTGAACGCGCTCACGCGCGAAGAACGCATGGCGTTCTTCATCAACGTCTACAACGCGCTCGTGATTCACGGCACCTGCGTCTTTGGCACGCCAAAGAACACGCTCGAGCGTCTGGATTTCTTTTCCAAAGTTTCCTATAACATTGACGGCCACAACTACACGTGCGATGACATTGAGAATGGCGTTCTTCGCGGTAATCGCCCCGGAGCGGCGAGCGTCGGCGCGCTCTTGGGTAAAATATCGCTCTCTCGAGGTCCATTCAGGGAAAAGGATCCTCGACGAAGCAACGTCGTCTTGCCGATGGATCCGCGCGTGCACTTTGCGCTCGTGTGCGGTGCCCGATCGTGTCCACCGATTCGCGTCTACACGGCGGAGAACATCGACAGTGAGCTCGAAGACGCGGCGTATTCCTTCTTTGAATCCGAAATCGACGTCACCGTGGGCGAAAACGGCGTCGCGTCGTCCGCGGCGGTGAGCAAAATCGTCGGCGAGTGGTACAAGTTTGACTTTGGCGCCGACGAAGCGGAACGCTTGAGATACGCGAGCGAGTACATGCGCGAGGGCGCCGAGCGCGATGCGCTCCGAAAGGCGCTCGACGACGCCAACGCGACGGTGTCTTTGACGACTCGCGCGTACGACTGGACGCTCAACGACGGCAAATGATTTTTCGCTATAAGCATTCGCGCGCTGTAAATTACAACATTTATTGAATTCAATTCAAAACAATCAATCCGCAGTTCGTTTATCCTCCTCGGCGAGCGCTCGAAGCCTCGGTCTCGTCCTCCTCTCGCTCATCCACTTACCCACGCTCGTTCCCTTGGCTGGCGACGACGCAGGCGTCGCGCTCGCGCTCTTCGGCCGTTTCGTCTGCTTTTCGCTCTCCTCTCGCTCTTCGGCTCGTCGACGCTTCCGGCGCGCCGTCGCCCCCAACCCTACGATAATCCTCTCCAAAACCCGTTCGCGCGTCAACCTTTTACCCACAACCTTCCCACACCACTCAAAATCCACCTCGCTCGTCGTCCGTCCACCGTTCCGCGCGTCGTTCGCGTCAAACGTCGCCGTCAAACCGCTTCCATCCGCCCGCGTCAGCGCCTCGCCCGCCTCGACCGACCCTCGTTCAAACGTCTCCCGAACCCTCGTCAACATCTCCGTCCCATCTCGCGCGACTTCGATCCCGCGCGCGATCCGCACCCCTCTTCGCGCGTCGTTCACGCCGAGCGACAACGTCACGAACGACGATGCCTTTGTCGTCGTCTCGGCATCGTCGTCGTCGTCATCATCGTCATCAAAATCATCGAGCGACGCGGCATACACCCGCACGCGCGCGCCCCCGGGTTCGACCCGCGCCGCCCAGCACGTCTTCCCGCACGCGCTCGCTCCGATCCACGCCTCGTCGTCGTCTTCCATCGTCGCCGCACCGCGTCGACGTGTGACGGGAATTCGCGCTCCATCTTGCGCGCACCGAACAAAGGTGCCCGGTTTCAGCTTGAACGCGCGCGTCGTCGTCGTCGCGCGACATGTCAACCTTCAGACCCCCCGGGGCGACGACGACGACGGCGGCGCCGGGACTGACGATGGTGAAACCGGCGACGCGTCGGCTCGATCTCGACGAGGACGCGCTGGATGAGTTTGCAATCTCTTCGAGCGAGGAGGAGGACGAGGACGAGGACGCGAGGACGGACGCGTCGGAAGAGAAGAAGGACGCGGAACCGACGGGGGTCGGGGACGAATCGCCGGTGCGGTTGGAAAACGTTCGAGAAGGGGAAGACGCGGCGCGGACGTCGCCCGAAACGGGGTCGGGGAAAGACGAGGGGACGCCTCGGGAGGATAAAAAACGCGCGCCGACGATGGAAATGCTGCGCGCGCCCGCGGCTTCGACGACGAAGAAGCCACGACTCGGGACGGGGGGGAAACGGGCGAGCGGCGATGACATCGTGTTCAAGGTTCCAAAGTCTAGGGTGGTGTCGAGACCGCCGGTGGCGCGGGAGATGACCGTGGAGGAGGATCCGAGGATGATTGAGACGCCGACGCCGACGATGGATGCGCCGACGCCGACGTTTGACGAAATGACAGAGCGAGATATTGAGGAGGCTTTAGCCGCGACGGACGTTGGAGAACGCGGCGAACCCATCGATGATGAGCTCGAATTCGAGATCGCGATGGAGGATTTTCCGGCGCCAGAGTCGGATACTGAGAACGATGCGGGTGAGGATCAGGAGGATCCCGTCGTTTTGGAACATCGAGCGACGAGCGCAAACGTGGCGAGAGCGCTGGTGAAGGCGGACGAGTTGCTCGCCGAGAGCGAAGACGCCGTCTTCCAGTCGACGCAGTTGTTACTCGATTCGTACCGGAGCGCGAACGATTACTACTTCCTGTTCAACCCAAAGCTCAAGCGAGAATTGAAGAGCATGAAGGACAAGGCGAACAATCTCGTCGCCCGAGTCAGGGAATCGAGTTGATTCGTCGACCGCGTCTCGAGGCGACGACGCGTGAAATGAAATGTACAAATTCACCACTGGTACTGCAAACCTAGCCTCCTACTGTATCTGCCACCTATCTAAATCCTAGTTCGGAAATGTCCACGGTCCGATATATCGCTTCTCTCGGGACGGATGCTGAAGTCGCCGACGCCGTCTCGGCGCCGCGAAACCAATCGATGGAATCGGGCAAAACGCGCGTCGTCGATACGTATCCGAAAAAATCAGTCAATTTGACGCTTCGCGCGTCGCGGTGCTTGAAGGTTTTATCGTCCAAGACGGCGCGCGAGAGAAGCTTATCCCGAGTGAGCGTTCGCATGAGCTCGCCCACCGTGTTTCCGCTGTCGGGCTTGAGTTTCTCAAAGAAATCCAAAATATAATACGTAAAGCGATCAATCACGTGCACGCCAATCTCCGGATCGGAGTGGTGCGAGTACGAGCTCTCCCCGAGATCGCTCGAGCTGATGGCCAACACTCGCGGCGATCGAATCGCCTTGGCTAGCGTCGCCGCCTGACACGTCTCAGCCATGAACAAAATCTCGTTATACCTCCCCTTGGCGTGCATGTGCGCGATCGCGTCGGCAATCTCCTCATCCCTAAGTTCCGTCTGATCCTGAAACTTTATAAATCCATCGCCTCCGTGTCCGGTGATGTAAATCAACACGTTACTCTTCGGACCAGAGCTCAACTTTTTCGACCGAGGCGTCCCGTCTTCGTGTCTATTCGTCAACACCCGCACGACATTCTCCGGCGTCACCTCCGTTCCTCTGTAATCCACCTCCACATCGTCCCCATACAGCTCTACCCCGCGTTTAGCGTCGTTATACACCCTCCCATGCGCTGGATTCCTCGCGTCGCACGCGTGGTCATCCGCCAGCATCAAAACGATGCGCGAATCCGGAACCCCCATCCTCTTCACGCTCCTATACATCGACAGCGCGTTCGCCCCGTGGCGATAATTAAACCAAAACCGACTCGCATCGATGATCACCGCCCACGTGTCCTCCACTCGCGTCGTCGCGTCGTCCAGCGGCTGATGATTCCTCGATGCGAACGCACCAACGCTCGCCGCGAAGAAACCACCGAGAAACACCGAAACGCACGAAACCACCGAAACCCGAACCGCCCGCCGTCGCCGTCGCCGTCGCCCGGCGTCGTCGTCGTCGTCGTCGCGTCGTCGTCGTCGCATCCGGGCGGGGACGCGGTCGACCAGGAGACGCACACCGACGCGCTCTGCCGGCCGGGTGACGCGTTCCTCAAGTTCCTCCTGATACCGTGATGACGAGTCATGAACCAAGAAACCGACCCCCCACTCCAGCACCAGGATCACGCGATTTCAACGAAATGCGCGAAAATTGAATCGAATCGAATGCGGCGACCGCGCCGGCATTCGTCGACGCGAACGAACGTTTGGTCGTGAAACGCACCCGAACGACGCGCCCGGTAACGACGGTGAACGAGTTTGTGAGAGTGACAGCGCGCGCGCGGACAGTCTCGAACGCGCGAAAGGAACGCGTTTGGATCGTCGGTAACGATAATCGTGTTCTCGCTGAATTGAATTCTCAATTCAGAATTGTATCGCATTTCGTGTGCGTTCAAAGGCATTCACGCGACGACGTGAGGAATAAGAAGAGGAAGACGAAGAGGAACGGAAGATGAGCGAAAACGAAGGTAAACCGCAACCAAAGTTTGGCGGAATGTTGAGCTTCATGAAGCGGACGGTTGAAGAAATTGAATCCGAAGCGGAAACGGCGAGAAAAGCCGCCGAGTCGGCTGCGAAGGAGAAGGAGGAAGCCGAAGCGACGGCGACTGAATCGAAACAAGAGGCGGCGAAACAGAAGCAAGAAGCCGTCAAGGCGATGCTTACGTCGCAAAAATCCATCAAGTCTATGGAGAAGAAGGTGAAGAAGCTCGAAAAGAAGGGGAGCGACGTCGCCGCGCTCGAAGCGGCCAAGAAGGAAAAGGAGGAACACGAAGCCACTGAAGCCGCGGCAAAGGAGGCGTATCTCGCCGCTGAAGCCAAGGAAGAAGAGACCACAAAAGCTGCGGAAGAAGCTGCGGCTAAGGCCGCCGAGGCAGAACGCGTCGCCGCCGAAAAGGCTGCCGCGGAAGCCGCCGACGCTGCCGCGGCTGCCGCGGAAGCCAAGGCTAAGGCTGAAGCTGACGCCGAGTTCAAGAAGGCTGAAGAAGAAGCGAGATTGGCGAAAGAAAAGGCTGAAACGGAAGCCGCCGAAGCCGAAGCCAAGGCTAAGGCTGAAGCCGAAGCCGAAGCCAAGAGAATTGAGGCTGAAAAGAAGGCTGAAGAGGCTCGCACTCGAGCTGCTAAGAAGAAAGCTGCAGAAGAAGCTAAGAAGGCTGAAGAAGAAGCCGCCCGCATCCACGCCGAACGCGTCGCCGCAGAGAAGGCTGCCGCCGAAGCCGCCGCTGAAGCCGAAAGGAAGGCTGAGGAGGAACGCATCGCGCAGGAAAAGGCTAACCGTTTCAATCCGATTGCCATCGGTACTCGCGTGTTCGGTAAGGTTCTTTCGTTCATACCCACTGTGATCGGTGGAGAAGCACAAAAAACTGAGGCGCCGTCGGCACCGCCGGCGGCGTCGGCGCCTCCCGCCGATAAGCCAGCTGAGGCTCCCGTCGTCGAGCAGCCGAAGGGAGGTCTCTGCGGCTTGGGCATCTGCTGCTTCTAAAAGGTTTCGCGTCGCGACTTATCGCGAGCAAAATGCGCCGGTTATAGAATAACAGCGACACTTGGATCGCGTCTCTCATTTTGTTTGAAATATTTAACACGCACTCAAGCAAGAGGAGCACTCTTTATCTTCTTATTTATCACTGTGAAATGCTACAGAACACATCTCATCGTCTCAAATTACAAATTTCCTTCAGCCAAAGGAGTATAGATTTGTGTTCCCTCTCGCGCCGCGCATAGATTGTTTGTTGCTTGTCTGTCTGTCGTTTTAAAGCTGGATCACTTGCCGCGACCAAAGAATCCTCCTCCGCCTCGCCGCTTATCGTCAGCCTTATCCTTCGCCTTGGCGTCGCCACCAAACTGGAACCCCGGGAACGGTTTCTTGGGTTCGGGCTCGGGCACCTTCTTCTTCGCCCCAAGCGCTCCTAGGAAGCGTTCGGTGACGTTTCCAACGACGCTCGCGGATGAGGATTCGTTGTTGGACTTTTTTGGCGTCGTCAGCGCCTTGGCGGTCGCCGGTCGCGGTTTCGCCTTGGTGGTGTTCGCCACAGGTTTACTCACCTTGGTTGTCGCCGCTTTACCCGCTTTACCCGCTGCGCTTTGCTTCCTTTCCTCTTCCTCTCGCGCCTTTTTCTCCCTTCTCGTGCGAGACGCCTCGTCCAGACCCGCTTGCGCCTTGGCTGCCGAAACCGCCGCTTTGAACGCAAACTTCCCACCCTCCTTCACCATCTTCCCCGCACCGTCCGCGACGACCGGCGCCGCCGCCCGAACCGCCGCCACGCTCACCTTACCCACGATATCCACCGTCTTCTTCACCGCCGGGTTCCCCGTCACCTTTTCCGCCCTCTTGCTCAGTTCCCACGCCGCCAGCGCCGTCGGCGGTTCCCTCGCCTCGATATCGTCCAACATTTCATCCGTCGACTTGACCATCCACTCCACGATCGACTCCCCCGTCTTCGACGTCTTCGACGACCGGTTCCTCACCACCGTATCCCTCTCCACGACATCCAGCGTCTCCATCCCGCTCGAGCTGTACTCGTCCCAAGAGTCCTCCCGCCCTCCTCGAGACGCCGCCGCTTCGTCCACGTCCCGAAGCATCCTCGCCCGCGACGGCATCACCCCCGGCGTCACGACCGGCGCCGGTTTCCCCGCCGCGCGCGATTCCCGTTTCTTCCTCGCCGCCGCGTCGACGTTTATCAGCGGTTTCCCGTCGTCAAACACGAACGACGGCGTCGACGTCGCCGCTGAGACTTCAGCGTCATCGTCTTCCTCTTCGTTCACCGTCGTCGTCGTCGACACCGCGCGCGCCCCCGTCGTCGCTCGCGATCGACACCGACGCGAAAAAACCACCCACCGTCGCGCGTTCCGTCGCGCCGCCGCGAACGGCGTCGCGCCGATCGCCCGCATCGTCGGCTCGCGTCTCAATCTGTGGGCACCCGCGCTTTGAAACCAATCCGAGACGCGTCAAGTCGCGACGCGCGAGACGTCTCGCGACGCCCGACGCGCGCCGCACCGGGGCGAATCGAATGGAAAAAAATCCCCCCGACGCGAAACCGCCGCCGCCGTCGGCCGACGCGCCGGCGTTGACGGTGTACGTCGGGAAGATTCCGCCGACGGCGAACGATGTCGCGTTTCGACGCGCGCTCGAACGCGCGTGCGGATGCGCGCTCGTCGATTGGCGACGCGCGAGGGAACCCGACGGGGGAACAAACGGGGGCGAGCGGTGGAAACGGTTCGGGTTCGCGACGTTCGCGGACGTTCGCGGGGTGTTGGCGTGCGTGCGGGTGGTGGATGGGTTGGAGTGTGAGACGAAGGATGGCGAGCGAGGACGGTTGACGTGTAACATGAACGCGGCGACGAAAGCGGCGACGGAACGGGCGTTGGCGACGGAACCGCAGGTGGGAAGGGATGCGCGCGAAGATGCGCGACGGGCGCGGGCGTTTGCGAGGGTGATGCGCGGGGAGGATGCGGAGGATGAGGAGGGTGAGATTTCGTCGGACGACGGCGACGGCGGCGACAACGACAGAGCTACGGGTAACGTTTCGAGCGAGGATACGACGACGACGACGACGACGGCTACGATGGTAACGACGACGAACGCGATGCCAGCTGGTGGTGTCGTGATACATGGGTTACCGCCGCCGCCGCCTGAACCGTTGGCGCCGAAGAGGTTGGAGGTGGAGCGAAGCGCGACGCCGGAGAGCGTCGCCGACGGACCGACGACGTCCGGGAGAGGCGATGTACCGAGACCTCCACCGCCGTCTAGGTTTAAGAGACAAGAGTACGAGGCGAACGAGCGCGCGGATAGATTGTTCCGGGAACGCGAAAAGGCGGTGGATGATTTGGTGCGCGCCAACGCCAAGGAACGAGAGAGACGCGAACGGACGCTCAAGGAGAAGCGCGCGGATAGAAGACGCGAGCTTAAACGCGATTTAGAGGAGAGCGAGGATAGCGATGATGAGACGACGTTGCCGCTCTGGGAGCGGTCAGAGCGCGCGAGAGAGCGAAGAAAGAAGTTTAGGAATGCCGAAAAGGAGTCAGATGAGAAGGAGGCGCGAAGAGACGCCGCCGAAGAGGAGGCGAAACGGGAACGGGAACGGGAACGGGAAGCGGAGCGAGGAAGCGCAGAGCAAAATCGAGACGACGCGAGTAGAGGCGTCTCCATGGTTGAGGTGCCTCCGCCGCCGCCGGCATCGTCATTGGAACCTACGCGTGTTTGCGGTTTCGATGTCGAAGCGCGTCATGTTCCGACGTCCTTTGGCATTTCGAGGACGGCAACGCGCGCGACCGAATCGAAAGCAAAGAGCAACGCCGGGGGTCTTCTCAGCGCCGCGTTTGCCGCCGACGAAGACGACGAAGACGGAGGATCGCCTTTGGAACCTCCTCCTACGACGGCAAAAATTGACGTCGCCGCCATAGTCGCCACCATCCCCACGTCCAAGCGAGACGTCTTCGCCCACGCCATCGACTGGTCCCTCGTCTTCGACGCCGGCATCGACGCCATCGCTCGCAAATGGATCGCAAAGAAGATTACCAGTCTCCTCGGCGAGCCCGAGCCCGCGCTCGCGCGTTTCGTTTCCGACAAGCTCTCCTCCGCCGAACGCGCCGTTTCCCCGAGCCGTCTCGTCGACGACCTCGAGCCCGCCTTGGACGTCGAAGCCGAGCCATTCGTCGTCGGTCTCTGGAGGCTCATCATCTTTGAGCTCGCAAAGCGCAGAGCCGCCGCGGTCGCGTCTTGAGACGCGTCGGCTCGACGCGCGCGTCGTCGTCGCACTCACGTAGACATACATCATACATAGGCTTATTCGTTGTAAACACTGGAGCACGAGACCCACACAGAACATATAAAAACCTCGAAAACGCCATCAAAGTGGAAAATCACACGCATGTTTGTTTTTAGGGCATGAGGTTGGATCGAACGTTTTCGATCGCGCCAGACGACGACGACGACGACGACGACGACGTGCGACCGGACGGAGCGCATCGACGATGTACGCGTTCGCCCGAACGTCGGCGCGACGGGCGCTGACGACGCGCGGGGTCGTCGCGGAACAGGGTGGGGCGGCGTTGACGCACGCCTTGCGGTGTTCGATCGCGCACGCGAGCGTTGGTGGTGACGTGAGTTGGACGCGACGGGGCGCGGCGAGCGCGGCGACGCCGGGGGGCATCGCGTCGGCGGCGAAGAAGAGTGGTGATTCGTTCGCTTCGGCGGCGGCTCGTGCGAAGACGATGTCAACCGGGGCGGAGGCTTCGGCGGTGACGACGCACGGCGGGTTGAAGGACGCGGACCGCATCTTTACCAACTTGTACGGGAAACACGATCCGTTTCTTAAGGGCGCCATGGCGCGCGGGGATTGGCACAACACGAAGCAATTGGTTGAGCTCGGGGCGGATTGGATCATCAGCGAGATGAAGGCGAGCGGGTTGCGCGGTCGCGGTGGGGCGGGTTTTCCGTCTGGTTTGAAGTGGAGCTTCATGCCAAAGGTGAGCGATGGGAGACCGAATTACCTCGTGGTTAACGCGGATGAGAGCGAACCGGGGACGTGTAAAGATAGAGAAATCATGCGCCACGATCCGCACAAGTTGTTGGAGGGTTGTTTGATTGCGGGTACGGCGATGCGCGCGAGGGCGGCGTACATTTACATTCGCGGCGAATACGTCAATGAGCGTTTGGCGCTCGAGCGTGCGCGCGCCGAGGCTTACGCCGCGGGTTACCTCGGCAAGAACGCCTGCGGTACCGGCATGGACTTTGACGTCAACATTCATTACGGCGCCGGTGCTTACATTTGCGGCGAGGAGACGGCGCTCATCGAGTCGCTCGAGGGCAAGCAAGGCAAGCCGCGATTGAAGCCGCCGTTCCCAGCCAACGTCGGTCTCTACGGTTGCCCGACGACGGTGACGAACGTCGAGACGGTGGCGGTTTCTCCAACCATTTTGCGTCGCGGTTCGGATTGGTTTGCATCCTTTGGCCGCAAGAACAACTCGGGCACCAAACTCTTTTGCATCTCTGGTCACGTCAACAAACCGTGCACCGTGGAGGAGGAAATGTCCATTCCGCTCAAAGAATTGCTCGAAAAGCACGCCGGAGGTGTTCGCGGCGGCTGGGATAACCTACTCGCCGTCATTCCCGGCGGATCATCCGTGCCGATGATCAACCAGCAAACGAGCGGCGAAGTCTTGATGGATTTTGACTCGCTCAAAGCCGTCGGCAGCGGTCTCGGTACCGCCGCCGTCATCGTCATGGATAAGTCGACCGATCTCATCGATGCCATTGCTCGTTTGGCTTACTTTTACAAGCACGAATCCTGCGGGCAGTGCACTCCCTGCCGCGAGGGCACTTCTTGGTTGTACAACATCATGACGCGTCTGAAGACGGGCGACGCTCGCGTCGAAGAGATTGACATGCTTCAAGAGATTACGAAACAGATTGAAGGGCACACCATCTGTGCACTGGGGGATGCTGCCGCGTGGCCGATCCAAGGCTTGATCAAAAATTTTTCTCCTGTACTAGAAGAGAGAATTTCTTCTTCCAAAGGAGAAAGCGAAAAAATTTCAGCGTGAATAAAAATTTTCGCGTGAAGGTTTCGCTCCTTCCCTTCTTATTTCCGTCTTGAGCTTAGAAACAAGTACGCATGTATCACATACACGACACTTTCAACAAAATGCACTCAACAGCACGCGCCCCCAGACACGACATCGCTCGGCTTCTGCACGCAAAGCTGGCCGACGCCGCGAATACGACGCGCGGGCGGGGAAGCGGTTTCATCGCGGACGACGAGAATCTCAAAACTACAATTACGCGGTTACAACAAAATCATCTAAATCTCAAGTGTTACACACATCCGACGTCCTCGCTTTCACGCTTTCACTGCAAAGGTTCCCACATCCCCGCGGGGTGGCGTCAGTCGTCACCCAGACTCGCAAAAATCACAAAAAAATGTCGATGCACACGCTCGAGCGAAGAAGAGAGAAATGTCCGATCGAACGCGCGACCCGAACGCGCGTTCGCCTTGGTTCTCGACTCGAAAGCCGAGACCCGTCTGCGCGCGTCGTCCGGTAGCGCGAGGCTGCGCGCGATCCGATCGGTATCGCTCGCTCCGCGCGAACGCGGTTCGGCGTCAAAACGACGCCGAGATGCGCGGCGGAAGGACGAGCGTTCGATGTACCACGAGCGTAACGCGCGCCGACGCGTGGGAGGTTCGCGTCGGTAGCTGACTGACTCGTGGAGATGAAGATGAAAAAAAGAGGGCGAAGAAGGTTTTGTTTGTCGTTCGCGTCGTCGTCGTCGCGCGCGTACCGTTTTCATCGACGCGGGTAAAGCGGTGAAGAATGAGGGATTGAGTCACAAGCTCGAGCGAGCTAACGAAGTCACACTCATATCACGTTTGATTTGATTATTGAAACAAGGCGATCAATCGTTCATCGTAGGAATGACCGTGCGAGTGATCGAAAATGTACTAATGGTAGAGATTGTCGTTTGACGACTCCCGGATAGCTAAGTGTGGTCCGAGCAAAGCTTTTTAATGTCTATGAAGCAACGCCTTGAGGCGTTGTCGCAGCGATGTCAATTCCTCCTCTTTGGCCTCCTTTGCGAGAGATGCGGCAGATTCATCCGGCTGTTGCTGCTGCTGTTGCGCCGGATAGTTGTTCTGTTGTTGCTGCTGTTGCGCCGGATAGTTGGCCTGTTGTTGCTGCTGTTGTGCCGGATAGTTGGCCTGTTGTTGCTGCTGTTGCGCCGGATAGTTGGCCTGTTGCTGTTGCTGTTGTGCCGGATAGTTGGCCTGTTGCTGTTGCTGTTGTGCCGGATAGTTGGCCCGTTGCTGCTGCGGGTACTGCTGCTGCTCCGTCGTCGGATATTTTGGAAGCGCATCCTTCTTTATCACCATGTTTTGCAACTTCTCCTCGACGGTGGTCGCTTGTTGCGGATACAGCGGAGAGTCCGGCTGCTTCGGGTACTGCTGCTGCTGCTGCTGCTGCTTCGGATGCTGCTTGTTTGGGTACGAAGAAGAGCTCGGACTTTGCTTCGCTGTCTCTGGTTTCGCCGCGTTGTTGTTAATGTGCACGCCACCTGAAACGGCGCAACCAAAACAATGCAAACTGGCGACTTCATCCTCAGACGGCGCCGCGGGTGTCGCAACGTCGAAGTGACGAGGACCACCCTCCATTGAGATGGAGCGCTCGCCAGAGTTTTTCAATCCGATAAACTTTGCCGATCCGTCGAGATGACGGTTGAAAAACGTATCCGTTACAGCTCCGGTCGTCTTATCCTTGACCTCCGTCTTAAACTTGGTGCGCTCGACGGCGCTCGCGCACACTTGATACTTGCGACCAAACTTGAAAAACTCTTCATTCGGTGCAATTGGAAACGACTTGACATGATGCCCATCCGTCATGTCCTCGTTGCCAATGACGACGCGCGAAGATTCGTGGCTAGCCATATCGAGCACGCTGAAGATTTGCTCACCCATCTTGAGTTCGTACTCGGACCCATCTGGGTTGTACAAAAACTTTGCCTTGGCGCACAACTTGCTCCCCTTTCTGCACGTGTGAAAGGCGTTGAGATGCGCTTGCTCCGTCTGTTGGTTACACCAACCCTCTTGTTCCGCCGCGGAGAGATCCGTACTGTCGCGAACTCGAATCGCCATTAAAAACGACGAGCTCACCACGGTGTCCGTCTTGAGCTTGAGGAAAGGTGTCAGCGTCCGACGCGTAGATCCATCCTCTTGCGGCGTCTCGGCGACGCCCGTTTCGAAAAACGGGTCCACTCTGACTTGTCCATAATCGCGACGAAGCGTGTTTGGATCGACGGCGAAATTACCGTCTGAACACACAAAGTCAACCTCAGAGATTGCCAAATCGTTCGGAGTGCGAGCCTTGTCGTGATCGAGATTGCCGTATTCATTCTTGATGTGGAAACCCGTGATGCACGCCAAAGGATTTTGGCATTCATACCTCACCGAAGCCGCCGCGGCGACGTCGCGTCCGCAACGCGTCGACGCCGTCCCGTCGGACGACATGGCGATGACATAGTCATCTTCGCGCCGAATCCACACAGATCTAGAATCCTCGCCGAATTGGACGGAGCACGCCGAATCCACCGTGGGGTCAATATTCGTGAACTCTGGAAACAAGCTGAAACTGTTGCTTCGCAAATCCGTCGCGCTCGATCCGTCTTCGCACTCGCCGCGCATGCCCAACAATTGGTTGTTTCGCACGAACAATGATGCCCCACTCATGCACGTGTTTCTGCTCGGACACGCGTACATGAGCCCAGACTCTTGCGAAGGATCCGTCGTCTCGAAATCAGGTTCGAGGCCAATTGGCCGCCTTCTGAAAAAGTCCTCGTCAAAGTAGCGACGCGTGGAGTACCCATCATTGTTGTTCGGGTACCCATCGTCAGTGTTCTTCGCCTGGGCTGCTTCGAGCTGTCGGAGCAATTCTTCGACGCGCTCTTGGAGCATTTCCGCGCGATCTTCGGCGTCTTCATCGAAATCGCCTTCGTCTTGATGATCTGGTAACGTGGTGTACGAATCATCGTATTGTTCCTCGACTGGGTACTTGTCGTCGTCAGAATCCTGCGACGCCGGGTACTTGTCGTCGTCAGAATCCTGCGACGCCGGGTACTGATTCATCTTATTTTCAATCCCCTTCATTTCGTCGTCGAGAGAATCAAACTTATGCTCCATGGCTCTCATGTTCTCGTCAATCTTTTTGAGCAACTCCGAATTGTACTTGTCGTCGTCGTCGTCGTCGTTCTTGTCGTTTTCGTCTTGCTTTGAAGAAGAGCTGACTTCCACCTCGTCCAATCGGCCGGCTTCAATGTCTCGCATGGCTTGTCTGTGACGCTGTTCCTCTTCAGTCTCAGCCGCGCGTTCCGCCACTTCGAGCTCGTGCTCCTCCTCGTGCTTCTCTCTACGCTCCTCCGCCTTCCTCTCAGTCTCAGCCCGCTCTTCAGCGGCACGCTGTTCGGCTTCTTCGGCGCGTTTGGCTTGCATA
>Ga0255780_10000397_pt1 | contig 42489 bp, 31 predicted proteins | sample 071ome_32_FD_179978 | JGI IMG/M metagenome (GOLD analysis project Ga0255780, IMG submission 179978) | Coastal salt marsh microbial communities from the Groves Creek Marsh, Skidaway Island, Georgia - 071405AT metaG (version 2) | ecosystem: Environmental > Aquatic > Marine > Intertidal zone >... | reverse complement strand
GTATGTTTCAAGTAATCGGGCCTTTTCTCGTCTGGAAAGCCTGGGTCGTCTTTTCAATTGAATGTCCATCCCCAGAGACTATCGGCCTCTGACCTTCACGGATAGTTGGGGTTTATTAAACGCTTACCTTTCTCTTAATCTTAATCCTCCCAGTCCCTATCAAAAGGGGAGTAAGATTAAGAGAAAGATTAAGATTATGATTAAAATTATGATTAAAGGAGAATGGGGTGGTCTGCGGTGAAAAGTGTGTTTGATGTTTATTGCGCAAGATCGTTTGGGGTATCTCCATCGTGGGTTGCTTCGCCGTCCAGTACCCAACTCAAATTGAAGCGCGCAACTTTTGACCCGGCACTTTCGAAGTGCAAATAGATGTTCCCTTCACTCGGGGTTCCCGGGCGTCCTGCAGTGATGGATGAGTAGGCGAAGGCACCTTCGTAAACGAGACGTTTCAGCGGCCAGGTTTTTCCGCCGTCAAAACTTGCCCAGACCGTACCATGGTTCCGGCCTTTGGGACTGTCACAGTTACTGTAGATCAGGATGTCTTTGCCTTTTATCGGAAGGCGAACCAGTCCACCCATGCAGCCGTAACTGGTGTCCTGTGGTCCGTCCGGCAATACTTCACAAATGCTTGCTTCGCTCCATGTCTTTCCGCCATCTTCGCTCGTCGCCGTCCATCGCCTCAACGGACTTTTTCCATCCGGCGCCCAGTGCCGGCGTGAGTTGTAATAAAGGTTTCCATTAGACAGTTCAGCAATGGTTGCTTCGCCTGTTCCGTATTCTGAAAACGGATGACTCGTTTGCCATGTTTTGCCGCCATCATCGCTGTAAATGGCATTTGTGTAATGGGAGGGAAACAGGCTGGTCGGACGGTTTCCTTTTCCATAATTTCGCGAGGCTCGCAATATTCTGCCTTTGTGCGGTCCATGACGAAGGGTGATGCCATGCTCGTTCATGTGCATGGATGGTAATTTTCCCCTGCTGTCTGGGTAGATGGTGACCTGTTCCGCTTGCCATGTTTTGCCATCGTCCCTGCTTCGATAGACAGTCAAGGGTGCTGGGGGATGCGATTCTTCGACAAAGACCAGGATGTCACCGGACCTTTCATCTACGGTGGTGCCGCCACCGTGGATCCCTGATTTGGCGATGGTGATTTCTTCTCCCCAGGTCGTGCCGCCATTTTCACTCCTGCGGGCTCGTATGTGATCTACTCCCCAGGTTGCCAGAACCGTTCCTTTTGTCGTGACCACGATATTGGGAAAGCGGCCTCCCTCAAACACCTGCTGGATGTTTAGCTCCGGTTCGCCAAGGAATGCGGATGCAGCGACTTCCATAGGAGAAGCAGCTTTGATGAGTGGCGTTGATGTGAAGGTGCAGGTCAGTGCTAGAGCTGCTATGTAAAAATATCGATGATTCATGATCAGGTTGTTCGTGACAGTGTTGGACGATGGTTCGAGTTTCAGATTTTTCCTTGAGATTTCAAGTCTTCAGCAAGTTTGCGTTGGTAATGTTCGTGGGCTTCTCTGTCTTCGCGGGCTCGTTCGCTGTAATAGATGAATCCCAATGCCCGACGTGTGCGGGTGGGGGAACGGTTTGCATCAGCTCTGTGGATGGTCAACGCATCATGGATCAGTAAATCGCCTGGCCTGGCAGGAAATGTAACTTCAGCTTCACGATCCTCAACCGTGGGGTAGTCGGCAATACCTTGACTGAACCCGAGTGTTTGCGTGCGTGTATGCTCCCGCATACCATGACGATGCGAACCAGGTACATAACGAACACAACCGTTCTCCTCGTCCACATCGTCCAATGCGAACCACATGGTGAGCGCTTCACATGGGTTGAGCATGAAGTAAAATCCGTCCTGATGTGGCGGTGTCGGCTGTCCAACGCCTGGAGGTTTGTTGAAATACTGCATGTTCTTTGGTACCACGGATCCCTTGAGCAGGACTTTTGCTGTTTCTCTAAACCGACTGTTCGTAAACAGCTCGTGAAACCAGGGATCGTGGTCTCCCATGTGTTGGATTTGTTTCAACGTTTCTGGATTCGACTTGTCCTCATAGAAAACCTGCTCTGGCGGCAATGTTGGAACGACATCACGGATGAATCTATCCACGTGCGCGGTCAACTCGGTCAACGTATCACCGCTTAAAAACTTTGGCAGGAATGCGAAACCATCGGTGTTGTATGCGTTTAACAGCTCTGCATTGGATTGCGTCATGGTCGTTTTATCCCATTGTGGTTGAGTGGGGGGAGCTGTTTATTTGCATACGTCCTTACTTTTCATTGGATGTCATCATGGTAAATGGATTTTGGTGATTTAACAATCATGGCTTTACAAAATGTCATGATCTAACTGTGTGGGTGCCTTCGCCGTAAGGTGCCTGTTTGTGCGTGCGAAAAGGCGGTAGGCGATCAAATACTCCAAGACTTCCCAAAACGGACGTCATAGAAAAGGATGGAAGCCACAAGGGCGCGACGGGACGTCACGATCTACCTGTGTGGGTGCCTTCGCCAGAAGGTGCCTGTCAGGGCGTGCGAAAAGGCGGTAGGCGATCGAATAATCCAGGGCTTCCCAAAACGGACGTCATAGAAAAGGATGGAAGCCACAAGGCCGCGACGGGACGTCACGATCTACCGGCGTGGGTGTCTTCGCCAGAAGGTGCTAAGCTTTGTAAGGGAAACTAAGCAAGTATTTGATTCAGCACTTTTCCATGGACATCGGTGAGTCTGAAGTCCCGGCCCTGGTATCGGTAGGTCAGTCGTTCGTGGTTGAAGCCGAGCAGGTGGAGTAGGGTGGCGTTGAGGTCGTGTACGTGTACGGGATCCCGGGCGATGTTGAATCCGAGGTCATCGGTTTCTCCGTAGACGAAGCCTTTTTTTACCCCGCCACCAGCCAACCACATTGAGAAACTTCGATTGTGATGGTCGCGTCCGTCGTTGCCGCCCTGTACCATGGGGGTGCGTCCGAACTCGCCGCCCCAGATCACAAGTGTGTCGTCCAGCATGCCTCGGCGTTTCAAATCGATGAGCAGGGCTGCGGTGCCTTGATCCGTTTCCTGGCAATTCTTCTTGATGTCTTTGGTCAAATTGCCGTGTTGATCCCAGGCTTCGTGGAACAGTTGCACGAAACTGACACCGCGTTCGAGCAGGCGGCGAGCCAACAGGCAGTTTCGGGCATAGTTTGATTGTTGTGCGTCTTTGATGCCGTAAAGATCGAACGTTTCTTGTGATTCCTGATGCAGGTCCATCAGCTCAGGCGCGCTGGTCTGCAGGCGATAGGCCGTTTCGTAGGCCTGGATGCGGGCAGTGACTTCTGGATCGAGTGATTGTTCAAAACCAATTTGATTGAGCTGCTCCAAGGCGTCGAGGGAATCACGTTGGGCTTTTGCGTCGTACCCTTTGGGATTGGACAGATACAGAACCGGATCACCCGAGCCGCGAAAAGGTACGCCTCCATATTCGGTGGGGAGGAATCCGCTTCCATAGTTGCTGGCCCCGCCGCTGGTGCCCTTGGCGCTGGTCAGGACCACATAGCCCGGCAGGTTTCTGCTTTGGCTGCCCAGACCATAGAGCATCCATGCACCCAGACTGGGACGGCCAAATTGTTGTGATCCCGTGTTGAGCATGATCTGAGCCGGAGCATGATTGACCGCTTCGGTGTGCATGGAGCGAATCAGGCACATGTCATCGGTCAGCTTTGACGTGTGGGGCAACAGTTCACTTAGTTCGATACCGCTTTGGCCGTGTGGATGAAAGGAATATTTGGGGCCAAGTAATTTGGAATTGGGGTTAATGAACGCGGCTCGGTAATCTTTCAATAATTCCGATGGGGGAAGTTGGCCGTCCCGTTTGGTCAACTCCGGTTTGGGGTCGAAGAGTTCCAGGTGGCTGGGGGCGCCGGCATGAAACATGTAGACCACACGTTTGACCTTGGGGCGAAAGTGGGTTCTTCCTGCCGGGAGTAATTGATCCTGCGCCAGCAACGAATTTAAAGCGGTGGCTCCGAGACCGACGCCGCAATCACGTAGAAACCATCGGCGGGTCAATCCTTTAGCAAGGTGGTGTCTCATTGTTTCGTTTGAATTCATGACAGGTGCTTCAGTATTTGGTCAAAGTGGCGTCCATGTTCAACAACACGCGGGCAGCGATGGCCCAGGCCGCTGCGTCCTGTGGGGTGGTTCCCTCGGGAAGTTCCGGACGATTTTCGGATCCACCAAATCCGACCTGGTCAATCGAGAGCCAGCCATCAGCCAACCTTGAACGCTGCTTTGCTATCAGAGACAGCAGAGCATTGCGTTCGCTTGCCATGCTGGTTCGTCCTGTGCACAGCCTGAAGCCGTAGTCCGCTCTCTCTGCATCGGTTTTCCCTCCTTCTTTCAGGATTCTTAAGGATAATGCACGGGCAGCTTCGACAAAAACCGGTTCATTGAGCGGTGTCAGAGCTGCCAGTGGGGTGTTGGATCGCATGCGACGCGCGCAGGCGAAATCGGCATTCGGTGCGTCGAAACTGGTCAATACCGGGTCGGGCATCGATCGCTTCCGGAACATGTAAAGAGATCGGCGATACCGCTCCGGCGCTTCGGCTTCCCGCCAGTCCACTTTGAAATAATTGTAGTCCAACATGCTTTTCGGCACGGGAGGATGAAAGCTCGCGCCTCCTATGCGTTCATGCAGCAAACCCGAGATAGAGAGAGCCGTATCCCGGATGGTTTCCGCATCCATTCGAAAACGTGGTCCACGCGCCAGTAAACGGTTTTGCGGATCCAAATCGGTTAGTTTTGACGTCGAGCGCGAGTCCTGCTGATAAACCTTGCTGGTGACGATGGTATGGATCAGGGATTTAAGACTCCATCCGTTTTCCATGAAATCGACCGCCAGCCAATCGAGCAGAACCTGGTGCTCCGGACGTGGAGCCCGGGTTCCAAAATCTTCCGCTGTTTCCACCAATCCAGTGCCAAAGATGGATTGCCAAACACGGTTGACTTGCACTCTTGCCGTTAGAGGGGACGCCTCGCTGGCCAGCCAGCGGGCAAAGTCGAGGCGTGTTTGTGGCAATTTGTTTGCGGTATGCAAAGCGGTAGGAACATGCGGCTCCACCACGTGACGAGGGCGGTCCCATCCCCCTCGGTCCAGAAAATAGGTGACGCGCTGCAAGTCAGCCTGAGGTGCTGCAAGGCTCAGGACGCTTGTTTCCGCTTCGGGATAATTCTGTTCATGCGCAGTTATCTCGGCATTGATTTCACCGCAATCTTCCAGTGTTTGACGCCAGGCTCTGAAAATGGCTTTGTTATCAGCGTTGGTGCGTGATTCCTTTGGTTTTACCATGGCCAGCCAGGCGGCATGATCGAGGAGTGGTGCATCCGATGGAGTGCTGTCTGTGAAGGAACAGCGCATTCGCCCCAATTGAAGGTTATCACGACCGTTGACGATTTCACCCTGGTGTAGTTGCAAACGAATCTTCAATTCGCTTTCAGCATTCAGTTGCAGGGGAGATGACAAGGTCACCACTGCCACTGAATCGGTATGTCGCAATAGCGGTCCACGATCCGGCATCCAACCTGTTTTGTTGTTGCCATCGATCAGGAACTCGGCGGGCCCGATGCGGGATCTTTTTTCCTTCTCGTTTTCGTTGCTGATATCCCGTTCTTCGGTGGCAAAATCCACACGGGCTTCCTTGAGTTCGATTTTCTCCCAATCGGCTCCATCTGATGCTCGCTGGTAAACTTCCATCTCACCGATGGAAAAAAGCCCTTTTCTGCCGCGCCCCGGACCACCAAAGGGATGGTCGCCGTGCTGCAACGCTTCCAGTCTTATCTCAGTCACCGTGCGCTCACCGGGACGAGCAACGAGGTACATGCTTCCTCCCACAGTGGGATGTCCAAGGACCAGTATGCTTTGATCGGAGAGTTTGGTCGGGTGATTCAATCCGCCTTCCCATACGTGTTCGTGGAAATCAAGTGTCTGCCATTCGGGTTGCATGATCCGTTGGGTTGCTTCCCACTTGTCGATCTGCTCTTTCCAGGTTGGGTGTTGTGTCCGGATTTGGCTTTCCAGATCATCGACCTTGGTTTGGATTTGTCTGATCTTGTTGAGTTGATCTTCCGAGTAGACCCAGGATTGAGCTTCGTGGGTGTTGTTGAGGAAGGCGAACATGCCGTAGTATTCCTCCTGGGTGATGGGGTCGAATTTGTGCGAATGGCATTGGGCGCATTGCAATGAAAGCCCCAGGACCGCTTTACCCACACAATCCATCCGGTCAAACAATCCTTCGATACGGAATTGTTCGGGCACAATAGCGCCTTCTTCATTGACCATTCCGTTTCGCAGGAAACCCGTTGCGATGACCTGGTCCTGCGTTGCGTTCGGTAACAGATCTCCGGCGATTTGTTCGATCAGGAATGTATTGTAAGGTTTGTCCTCGCTGATGGCCTGAATCACCCAATCCCTCCATGCCCACTGCTCGCGAGCCAGATCTTTTTCAAAACCGTTGCTGTCAGCATAACGGGCGACATCCAGCCAGGGCCGCGCCCATCGTTCACCAAACTGCGGGTTTTGCTGCAATCGTTGGGTCAGGTCTTTGACTGCCTTGTCCTGGTTTGCCTTGGCTTCTGCCACAAAGCCATCGATTTCGGAAGGTGATGGGGGGAGTCCGATGATGTCCAGGTAGAGGCGTCGGCATAATATCTCGGCGCGTGCATGGGGGGAAAGTGACAGATTCTCCCTTTTCAAGCGAGCTTCGACGATGGCATCCACCGGATGTTTGCCGCTTGCCAGAGCTTTCTTTTGCGGAGGAAGAAAGGCCCAGTGGTCTTCAAATGCCGCGCCACTTTCGATCCATTCACGAAGGGTGTTTTTCTCCTTTTGACTCAATACCAGTTCCGAATCCGGTGGGGGCATCATTTCATCCGGATCAAGGTGTTCGATGCGATTTATCAGCGTGCTTTGGTCAGGATCACCTGGAACCACTGCGGCATATCCCCCCAAATCCCTGGTCGCTCCGGCCAAGGTGTCCAATCGCAACTCGGCTTTGCGATTCTGGTCATCCGGACCGTGGCATTGAAAACACTTTTCCGAAAAAATCGGCAGCACATCCTTACCGAAATCTGTGGCTTCAAGGCTTGTTTGGGCCAGTGAGATGATAAATGAAAAACAGATGCCTGCGATCTGGCATGCTCGTATTTGATCATTCATTTTTGATTGCATGGCAATACGTGATGTTAATTTGAAAGTCTCCTCGTTGCAAAGGTGATAGCAGTTATTGGCAGAAGATGGAGTTGATACATTCCATTGTTATTCAGGGAGATTCTCCAGGTCCAAAAGGTCTTTAGTTCTGCCGGAGGCTTTCTTGTTTTGGCGAAGATCCTTAAGAGACAGAAAGGGAAGTTTCATCCCCTCCAACGTGTGGAGGACTCGTTTTTGAAAACAGCTTTCAAAAACCACACCGGAAATTCCGGTAAGAATTTCTATCCGGGTTGGTTCTATGCCCATTCGAATTACTTGTCCCTTCATGGTCAGTAAATCTTTATTGAGCGCCGGGTCTTTCATGCCAAACTCAGTTATGGCTTCCAGTAGCTTATCTGCGTTGGTTGCTGTAGTTTCGATCCAGATGTCAATATCCCCAGTGTAACGGGCAAAGCCGTGGAAAGCGACCGCATAACCACCTACAATTAAGAAACGAACATCATGCCTGAGTAGCAATTTCAAGAACTCGGTGAAGTCTTGGGGCAGTCTTTTCATTGGGGTATTGTAGAGATCTGAGATGTTCAAGCATCTCCAACCGTTTGTCTGGCGACATGGCCCATCTTTCCAGTCGTTCAGATTTTTCTGCCTCTTCAAAAGACGCAAAAATTTGAGTCGCTTTCGTGTTCAGTGCCATCGGTCATCAGGATACACGATTTACGATTGGCATCAAGCCAATTGAATGATTCCCGCAATGGGATACTCCATGGGGGGGCTTCTTGCTTGTGTTATAGTGCCATGTCTTTGCCAAATTCTTATCGAATGATACCAAATGGGTATTCATCAGTTATCTGCGGAATTTCGCTTCGACTTGGTCGCGGAATTCTGTGTCATTGAATGGATCGTCAGTTTGTTTTTGCCAGTCCTTCAGGGCTTGTTTCAATCGATTTACTTCATCCGAAAATGTTGGGTTGTTGGACAAATTGATAAATTCGACCGAGTCTTGCTTGAGGTCAAAAAATTCCCATTCAGGAGGATTGTTGAGTCGTTCCATTGCTTTTCTGGCCGGGTGGTTGGGCGGCCATTCCTGCGCAAGTTGCGGGGCACGGTCACCATCGACGGATGGTGACGCGGATAGTTCTCCTGCCCGAATATTGTGGATCAGTTTATACCGGCCATTTGTAATGGCCCGCCTGGGGAAAAAGGGCGAGGCTCCATGGTAGTGGAATTCTGCCACCAGGGTTTTGCGCCAGGCATTGGATTCAGTGTCCCCCAAAACGGGTTTCAACGAGCGACCATGAAGTTTTGCGTTGGTTACAATGCCTGCCGCGTCGAGAATCGTTGGGTAAATGTCCACGCTTCCAACCAGCTTTTGTGAGACGTGCGGTTTAGAGACTCCCGGCCATCTGGCCAGGAACGGAACGCGCAATCCCGCTTCGTAGCAACTGGTTTTTCCGCGTGCAAAGGGTGGTCCGTGATCTCCCAAAAAAATGATCAGGGTATTCTCCCACTGGTTTGTCTCGTGCAACAGATCCGTCAGCATGCCGATGGCGGCGTCGATACGATGAACGCAATTGTAGTAACCGGCGATCTTCGTGCGCTGTTCCGGGGCGTCTATCTGCTGCCAGGGCCAGGCCGGGACATCGTCAGCGCCTAATACCGACTTCGGTAAACCTTCCACCTGATCAGGGAAATATTGAGGGCTGCGTGAGCCGTCGGGAAGGCGATTCCGTGCAACGTGCGGATCAAACAGATTGAACATCAGAAACCATGGCTGATCCTTTGATTGCTTCAAAAAATCACGCGCAAACTGAACCTGTTTTCGGATTTGGCGGCCACCAAATCCTTCCCCATGACGCATGTCAAATTGGAATTGTTTTTCCGGATTGACGTGTAGTTTGCCGATGATCCCTGTGCGATAACCGGATCGTTTGAGCACGTTTGGCAGCAAGTGGTCGTATAGCTCAGGGTGTAACTGAAAGCCGACGTTTGCGTTCGCCAGTCCATAATGCCCATTCCCGTGGGGATACAATCCGGTGAACATTGTGGAGCGCGAGGGACTGCAGGACGCCTGGCTCACATATGCTGTTTGAAATCGCACCGAACTTCGAGCCAATTGATCGATTTTCGGTGTCCTGGCGATCGGGTCACCATAACACGAAAGTTGAATTCCCAGATCGTCTGCGGTAATCAACAATATGTTGAGCTGGTCCGATGCAGTGCTTATTGGGCTGTTGGAATCGGTTTCGCCCCCGGCTGTAACAAAGGCCGAGCAGCCCAATAGCATGTAAGCAATGAAACCGGCAAACCTTCGAGTCATGATGGTCAGGCTTTCATTTCAGTGATTTGTTTGGTCGCAATGCCAATCGGGCGATCCAGAGGTATCCCAACACATGACAACAGGGTGGTGAGCAGGTCGCCCTGGTTACCTTTTACATCGGCCAGGAAACGTCCGGTGTTGATCGAACCGCCGCCTTTTCCGGCGATGATGAATGGAAGATTTTCACGACGATGGTTATGGCCATCTTCCAGACCGGAACCCCACATCATGATGCAATTGTCCAGCAGTGTGCCGTTGCCTTCCTTGAGGGCGTGCATCTTCTTCACCATGTAGGCGTATTGGTCAACGTTGAATTTGTTGATGGCCGCCACCTTGTTGATTTTTTCCTGATCTTTGCCGTAATGCGTTTGCGAATGGTGTTGGTTGGAAAAGCCCAGCTCGGGATAGGATGCGCCGTTGGGGCGAGAGCCTATGTAGGTGCTGACGCGTGTGGTGTCGGTCTGAAAGGCGAGGATGGTGAGATCGCACATCACTTTCATATACTCACTACGCTTGTCGCCCTCGGGTATCTTCACCTCAATGGGGGCCGAATCAGTGGCGTGGCGCTTGGTGGGGCTGACGCCGTTTTTCTCGAAGGCTGCCTCTTGTTGGCGGGTTTCGATGGCCGCGATCCGACGTTCCACCGAGCGCACACTGTCGAGGTATTCGTCGAGTTTCTGTTGGTCCCCTCTGGCCAGGGTGCGGCGCAGATCGCGCGCTCCGCCCAGCACCCGGTCGAGCATCTTGCGATCCAGTGGATTGGCCTGGGAAACCCTTCCTTCAGTGCCGTGTTTGCCGAAGAGACGGTTCAGCACATTGCGCGGATCGGTCTCGGCCGGCACGGGGCGTGTGGGCGAACGGAAACTGCAGTAATTGTAGTAACCTTCATGCAGGCCTTCCTGATTCTCCTTCCATGTCTGGGGCATGGTGGCCAGTTCGAGCGAAGGGAGCAGGGTGTGGGCGCCGACATAGTTGGCCATGATCTGGTCGGCGGAAATGGAAATATTGATGCGGTCGCGCGAATCGGCGTCAGGCAACCTTCCGGTGAGCCAGGTGGATAACTCCAGCGCGTGCGGGGCGCCGTTGAAGGGCGTGATCGGTACCCCGGAAATGCCTTTCATCATGAGGCACTGGTCCATGATCGGTTTCAGTGACTGGATAATGTGTGGCGGCGAGTTTAGAAATTCCTCCTGACTCTTTGGCCAGAACTGGTCCATGATAACCCCATGCGGCATGTACATGAACGCGAGGCGCACCGGTGGTTTGGCGGGCGTGGAGGCGGAGGCCAACGAATCCATAAACGGCAGCGCGAGGGAAACGCCCACCCCTTTCAGGAAGCTGCGGCGATCAACAATAGACGGGTGATGGTTGGTATGCATGTTTCTTCTTTGTTTGGTGTGATGGCTGTTCATTCTTCGACTTGACGGTGGGTGAAAAGGTAACTGGTGATGACTTCGGTGACAATGGTCCGCACGCGATAGCCGTCCTCGGCAATACGTGCCATCAATTGGTCGATGACGACTTCATCGTATCCTTCCAATTGGCGTCCGAGTGCGTAAGCCATCAGTCGTTCGGTCAGGTTCCGGGCCAGGTCGGCTTCGCGTTGGGCCAGGAGGCGCTTCAATTGCGCTGGATTGGAAAATGATTCTCCCGTTGGAAGTTCTCCGACGGAGTCGATCGCCGTCCCGTTCTGATTCTTCTCTCGCCAGCGGCCGATGGCGTCAAAGTTCTCCAGGCCGAAACCGATCGGATCCAACACCCGGTGGCAATTGGCGCAGATGGGGTCCGTTGTGTGAAGTTCGGTTCTTTGCCGCAGGGTCAAACCTTCAATGCTTTGCTCCTCCTGCTCACCGAGTTCGGGGACATCCGGCGGAGGGGGCGGGACGCGCTCACCCAGAACCTGTTCGAGCACCCAAACACCTCGCCGCACAGGGCTGGTCCGGTTCGGGAACGAGGTTGCCGCCAGCGTGGCCGACATGCCGAGAACGCCGCCGCGGTTGGGTGTTTCAAGTTTGACCCGCTGCATGTTGGGCCCTTTGACGGAAGACGAATCAAGTCCATACAATTTTGCGAGGGGCTCATTCAGAAAGGTATAATCACTGTCCACAAACCGGATGACACTTTGGTTTTCCCGGACGATGCTTTCAAAGAACAGGCGAACTTCACTCATCATCGCTTCACGCATTGCCGGCGTCATTTGGGGGAACAGGTCCGGATCAAAGACCTGGCGTTTCAGATCGCCCACCCGCAGCCATTGGGCGCCGAATCCGTCAAAAAGAGCCCGCGTGCGAGGGTGCAGTAGAAGCCGCTCCACTTGGTCTCGTAACGTTCCGGGCTTGTGCAGTTCGCCTTTGTCGGCAAGGGAAGACAATTCGGAATCGGGCGGCGCAGCCCAAAGCAGGTACGACAGCCGCGAGGCAAGTTGGTGGTCATCCAGAGGGACGATCTCTTGATCCGGTTGGATCTCTCCGGACGGTGTGATAAAGAGGAATTGCGGAGAGACGAGAACCGCTTTCAGCATCATGGCCAAGGACGCGGTGTAGTCGAGTCCTTCCTCGCGGGCGAGATCAAAAATGTCCACGAGGACATCCAGTTCCGCCTCGGTAGGCGGGCGTCGATAGGCATCTCTGGCTAAAGATCCCGCAACCTTACGCGCTGCATTCCGGAGGTCACTTCCTTTGAGAGGTATCTCGCCAAATAGCCGTTTCTGCACTGCAGTTGGCGGCTTGCCTTTCGGGGTAACAATTTGCTCCACAACCTTGTTGGCCAGTTCGAGGAATAATTCCGATTGCAACGAGGAGATCGAGTTAAGATAGCCCTCTCCGACCACTTCCTCAGGCAGCGCATCTGCGATCGAAGGAGAAACGCCGTAGAGGTCGCGCAATGTGTTGCCATACTCCACGGGCGTCAGGCGGCGGATGACAAATGGGCCTGGATTTTTCGGGCTCAGGTATTTTAGGTGGTCAATCCATTCAATGAATTGAAGGCGTTCTTCGTCCGAGGGTTGCTTGGCGGCGTCTTCTGGCGGCATGTCATGCACCTTGACGTTGGCAACGGCTTTCTTCCAATGCTGAAACGCAACGCCACGTCCCGGTGCCTTCAGGTCCACTTCGAGGTTGACGTTTGCCTTCGCGCGGCCTCCTCCGTGGCACCTTTTGCAGTATGCTTCGACAAATGGTTTAACCTTTTCCTTGAAAATCAGGTCCGCATTCGCACGAAGCGCTGCTTCATCCAAGATGCCTGAATCGTTCTCCGCTATGCAGATCGACACCAAAGAAAACATCAGAGCAATGGCAAAGAAAGATTTCGTCGCCACCAATTTGCCATGCGGGCGAGCCGGCTTTTTGGATGATAAGCATTCCTTCTGTTCGGAATGCCTTTCATTACATGGCGGTTGCTTGGTCATGAATATGGTTCAATTGTTCATATTATGATCTCTTTTGGCAAGTCGCTCAAGTCTTGGTTTGCTCGGAAGTTAATTTGGGCGCAGTTCAAAAATTAGAAATCCATAATCGGAGGGGTAAGCTCCGTCTTACACCCACTTCAAACCTCAGTGCTTTGGAACCCTTTTCAAGCTGCAATGGAAACGTCACAGTCATTCGATTAATGATAGTCTCCCCGCGTTCCATTCCTTTTGCTCAGAAACGTTTTCAAGGGGAGAACTCTCCCCTCCATTTTCCAAAAAATGAACTGCACCCGTTAATGTGTTCTGGATTCTCTGATTGGTCATGGGCATTGACAGTTTTTGGTGAACCGGTCAGTTTTGGGGGATGCAACATCAGCCCTTTAAACGTTTGGATATTCATTTGTCGAAAAGCGCAGGCTTCTTTGCTTTCTGCGCACTGCTTTTCTTGTTGGGTGGCACGGGCGCTGGTCAAGCTGCCGACAGTTGGCCGGATTTTCGGGGGCCGTGGGGGGATGGTTATGCGGCAGCCAAAGGGGACGACAAGGTTTATGGCGTGCCAACAAAATGGAGTGAGACGGAAAATGTTCGCTGGAAGACCGAGATTCCCCACTTGGGGCTTTCTTCGCCGGTGGTGATGGATGGCCGAGTCTGGCTGACGACCGCCACGGAAGAGGGGCACGATTTCTGGGTGATTTGTGTGGATGCCGAGTCCGGTGACATACTGGCCAATAAAAAGCTCTTTCATAGCGACAATCCGCAATCACTTGGAAATGGAAGTAAGGACAACAGCTACGCCACTTGTTCCGCTGTGCTCGAAAAGGGGCGTGCTTATGTCCACTTTGGAAGTTTCGGAACCGCTTGTCTGGATGCGGAGTCGTTTGAAGTGATTTGGAAACGGGATGATTTGCCTTGCTGGCATTATCGGGGTGCTTCTTCATCGCCCGTTTTGTTTAAGGATTTACTGATCCTCACCTTCGATGGAGCCGATCATCAATACCATGCCGCCTTGAATAAAAATACTGGCGAGACGGTGTGGAAAACGGATCGATCTGCGATCTGGAATGATGAACATATTGAGAACAAAATGGTTCAAGACGGAGATTGGCGTAAAGGACACAGCACGCCTTTGGTGGTGGATGTGGATGGTAAACCCACGATGCTCAGTGTCGGAGCCAAGGCCGCTTATGGATATGATCCTACCACTGGAACCGAACTCTGGCGTTTGGATCATCAGGCGTATTCGCCGGCGCCCCGGCCTTTACTTTTCAAGGACAACGCAATCTTTGTCACCGGGTTTAGTCGTGGAGCGCAGATGTGTTCCGTGAAGACAGGTGGAAAAGGGGTGGTGAACGAGACGCATCTTAATTGGCAGGTGGGCAATTTGTTCCCGAAATATTCTTCACCTATTTTGGTTGATGACCTGCTATACATGGCCTTGGATGACAGTTTCCTTGCCTGTGTGGATGCCGCTACCGGCGAGACGATCTGGAAGGAGCGGGTGGGGGGCAAATTCCGCGCTTGTCCGATTTATGCGGATGGTCACCTTTACTTCTTCAGTCTGGAAGGAGTCACAACCATTATTAAACCAGGCCGTACGCTTGAGGTTGTCGCGACCAATGAACTGGCTCAGGATGCGCCGAAAGATGACCCGCGCCGCGGTCCGGGGTTTATGGCTTCACCTGCTGTGGTTGGGGATTCGTTGTTTTTAAGGACGCGTCATCATCTATATCGCGTGGATTGAACCATGCGCGTTAAAGGTAGATTCCCGATATCATCGGGATCTCGGTCCGCCCGCTGGCGACAGCTATGCGGGTGTGGGGTGATCGGATACCGAATGCTTCCCAAAACGACCGCCAGATGAGTTCATGAAAGCCACAAGGCCACGCGCCAGGGATCCACGGTGTCGCGGGATTCTACCTGCAGGCAGCAACGAGGTAGATCGGACCGTCTCGGTCCGTCCGCTAGCGTCAGCTATGCGGGTGTAGGGGGATCGGATGCCGAAGGCTTCCCAAAACGATGAGCAGATGAGTTCAAGTAAGCCACAAGGCCACGCGTCGGGGATCCACGCAGTCGCGGGACAGGCAGGCACGTTCTACCTTCGCTCGCCTGGAATTGTAAATTTTGTCTGATTTGCCGAAAGGTGAATGTCATCCTCCGGCGAAGACGGGGCGGAATCCTGCTTCTTCGAGGATGGCGGCGACTTTTTCTCTTTGATCGCCTTGGATTTCGATGTTGCCGTTTTTAACGGTTCCACCGGTGCCGCATGAAGTTTGCATTTTCTTTGCCAGGGCTTCTTTTTCGGGGAGTCCGATGCCTTTGAAAGCAGTGATAACAGTCACCGTTTTGCCACCGCGATGCGCTTTTTGGCGAATGATGTCCACACGCCCACGGTTCTTGTTTGGTTTGTTCCTTTTGCTTTCACTTTGGGGTGGGATCGGATTGGCAGGGCCTGTGGGCAGGTCCAGTTGATCCAAAGCGCCAAATGGGTTTTGAGAAAGAGATGAGCCTCCGCTCGTATCGATGCGTTTCTTTTTACTCATGTGAATTACTTGGCGAATAGTTGCGATTCGATGTCGGCAAATGCTTTGAATTCGAGGGCGTTTCCGGATGGATCTTCAAAGAACATGGTGCATTGTTCTCCGGCTTGCCCTTTGAATCGGACGTAAGGTTCGATGATGAAATGATCAACAAAGGAACGGGCTCTTTCGGCCAGTTCTTCCCAATCATCGATGGTTAACACCACACCAAAGTGCGGCACGGGTACGGAATGGCTGTCGACCGGGTTGCAGTGGCTTGGAACACGTCCGTCCGGGCCCAGATTTGGGTTCAGGTGTGTGACGACCTGATGCCCGAACATGTTCCAGTCGATCCAAGTGTCCGCGCTGCGTCCTTCGGGCAGCCCGAGTCTGGTTCCATAAAAGTCCCGGGCTTCCGCGATGTTCCTTACTTGGACGGCAAGATGAAATGGTGTTAGCATGGTGGTAATACTGTTGAGAATGGCTCTGGAACTCAAGCTTGGGATGTTTTCTTTTTTTGACAGGATGAACAGGATTTGCTGGATGTTTTTTTAGTGAATGAGGGGTCTTTATTGATCTTCAAAAAACGCCCTTAACCTTTCTATACCCTTTCGTGCCAAGGTTTGATTTGTTCCGGTTAATTCATCAAAGGCAGTTTTTAAGACGTTCAGAGCAGTGGGATGGCGGATGTCGGCCAGCGCACTGATGGCTCCCATTTGAAGTTCTTGTTCAGTTTCTGTTCTTAAGTATCGTTTTAGATGTGGAATGGCATTTGATGGCTCGAGCATGGCTATCATCCGCAACGCATCGTAGCGGGTGCCGGATGGGATTTTTGCGTTGTCGGCCATGTTGACTGCGAGGATGAGGGCATGTTTGTATCGATTTTCGAGGTCGGAGTCTCCTTTGATCAAACTATCCAGGCGCTGTTTGGGCCAAACTTCATTCTGTGATAGTCCGTTAATCAATCCACCGCCGATGATGACCGCTTGCCAATCGTGTAAAGGTTGATTGGGTTGGGGAAGGGAGAGGTCAAGCATGCGTCGGATGCGGTCGTTGTCATTGCCTTTTCCTGTTTGGATCGCTAGTCGCCAGATCCAGGGAATCCTTCGATATTCCTCTGGTGTGCCGACGGGTATATCCCGCACCATTTCACGAACGAGTTCCACCGCCAACATGTAATGCACTTTGATCGCTGCTTCACGTTCCTTCTCAGGTATCTCGTCGTCTAAGAGATATTTGGCAATGACCCCGGGATCGCGAGGGGGTGGTTCCTTGCTGGATTGGGCTTGAGCGATGAAGGCGGTCAAATCCGCCATGTCCTGGTGTTTCATGCCTGCTTCGAGTCCTTCAGGCATGAGGGACAGTCCTGTGGCGCGTATGGATTGAATGCCGTCTTGAGCGATGGTCTCGAGATCACCGTTGGCGTTTTTGTAACTGATCCCGGCTTTGGATTCCTCTGAGATGGCTCCCGAAAGAGAACGTCCATCCTGGGTTTCGATCTCGTAGACGGTGTATTGATCCAATACCGCTCGATTGGGATCAATGATGGAAATCATGAGAGACTCGGGAGATTTATCGGTCAATTCCAACAAATCAGGGCCGACCGGTTTTCCAATTCCGTCCAGCTGATGGCAGGTAGCGCATCGTTGAGTGAACCATTCCTTGCCGCGCACCGGATCTCCAACGAGTTTGGCTGCAGGTTGGAATTGCGACACAACGACACTCCGTTCTGAATGAGATCGTTCTTTTTCCAAATCGGTCGCCAAGTCGCGGATGGTGGAATCCGTATGACGGAGTAACGCGTTCCGACGCGTGGAGGGGATCTCCTGCCAAACACCAGGGGTTTCTTTCGCGTGCGCCAGCAAGGTATTCGTCCAGTTGGTTCGCTGCAGCATCACTTGAATCATGGACTTTCGTTTTTTGGGATTGGACTGCTTCCAACGACTCAATAATTGCGCAGGAAGATCTTCAGTGTCAAAACGTGAGAATGCTTTGAAAATTGCCGCGTGAAGGGATTCGTTGTCAGTTCTGTCCAACAATGACAACAATATCTCAAGATCTTCGACGTGTTTTCGAGGATCCCACCCCAGTAGTGTCAGGCATTCATCCCTAGTTTTAAGCGGAACCTTTTCGTTCAGCACATATTCTCTGGCTCTTTCCAGTATCTCCTGAAAACCAGTCGTGATGTCGGTGTGAGCCAAGTCCGGGGCTTGGGGGGCGAGCCAGTCATTCAGGTTCCATGTGGTTGCGCTTTTGGTATAGGTCGCAAGTCTGGAGATTGCCCTATAAGTGCCGGCTTTTTTCTCTGCTTCCCTGCCGATGCGTTCGGCGATATCAAACATGACAGATTTATTTTTAGCTCGGTCAGCAATTTGAATGAGTGTTGGCAGTAGTAGATCCAAATCTGCCTCATTTTCGGTCGAATTTAAAAGAATGTTTCCTATTTCGTGAAGAAAAGGCACGGCAGCGCTCCAGGCAGCACTTGTTGCATATGGCGAAGATGTGTTTTGCAGCAGGAAGCGTCCCATCGCTTTTCCAATGTTTTTATATGCATCGATTTCTGACTCTTTATTTCCCAAACCGTGAAGAGCGGCAACGGTTCGGGTTCTTACTTGAGTATCAGGATCTTCGAGCAGGGAGATTAATGCAGGGATAAGTTCATCGTTGTTGGTCATGTGTGACTCAGCCAACCGAGCAGCCTCTGCTCTTACTCCTGGGTGTGCGTCCTTCAGTGCGGTTTGAATTTGATCGGACGATAACGCTTGAAGCCCTTCCAGCGCGCATAGGCTTTGTAATCGCACGGCCGGATTTGGGGAATTCTTCGTGAGGTATTTTAATGCAGGAATGGAATCCAGGTCCTTGTTCAAGATCAAATGCTGGTGAGCCAAGTCGCGGACGGTTCCGTTGGCACTCTGCATGGCGTGAGTGAGCGCTCCGGAGCTGTGGTTGTTTGTCTGAGTAGATTGAGTTTTGTTCAAAGAAGCCAGACCATGAAATGATTTCGGCCTCTTTCCGGTTGGGTAGACCCGATAGATCCGTCCCATTTGATCCCCGGCTCGTGGATCGAGTTTTGCCAGGCGGTCGGGTCGAATCCAGATTGGATGTTCCATTAGGAAGCGATACATGTCCACAATCCATAAGGCTCCATCGGGTCCGGTGCGCACCTGGGAGGGGCGAAACCACTGATCGGTGGACGCCAGGAATTCCGAGGTTTGTTCGTCCCCGGCCCTTCGTCCGCAGAATGTGTTTCCGTTTCGTTCCAGGATCGTGCGTCGAACCAGGTTGTGCACGGGTTCGCATGTGAAAGCATTGCCCTCGAAGTTCGGTCCCAGCCATGTGTCACGATAAAGCCCGAGTCCGCATGCCGAAGTGACCCGGTTCAAATGATCGAGGTCGTTGAAACGCTCCAAAGGTTCACTGATGGGGTAGAGGCGGTTCGGATCCGGATCTTTCCAGTTGAACTGGTGTGCAGGTGGGGGCATCACGTAAGGATTGCGACTCATCATGGCGGCATCAACCGGGAAATGGTAAATCAACGCCCCGTTGCTGCAGCCAAACCAGTTGCCGAAATCATCCCTTACCCGGCCTTGTTGAGTGAGTCCTGAGACTGTTTCGAAGGCACCCGACCAGGGGTTGAAACGAAAGTCATGACGGCGTATGGAAATGGGTGTTCGGCTTTCGTTTGCCGTCTTGCCAATGGCTACTGGAAGAATGTCTCCACCGATCAATCCGTTGGCACCGTAAAGCCAGTTGTCCAGACCAAGAGAAATACTGTTGATGCGTGCCTGGTAATTAACGGTGGCAAAGCCGGTATACCACACTTCCTTTTTATCCGCTTTTCCGTCTCCATCCTTGTCCTCGGCGTAAATCAGGTCAGGGGCTGCTGAGATCAATGCGCCCTTGCCCCAGGTCGTCACGCCTGTAGGAAAAGCGAGTCCATCCAGGAAGACAGTGGCTTTGTCATAATGTCCATCCCTGTTCGTGTCCTGAAGGATTTTGATCCTACCTCCGGGTTCGTAAGCGCCACTCATTCCAAGAGGGTAATCATTCATTTCCACCACCCACAAACGCCCATCGATGTCCCAGTCAATGGCGACAGGATCCACCACCATGGGCTCGGATGCGACCAGTTCGATGTCCATGCCGGGACGCATTAGAATGGATCGCAAGGAGGCTTCCGGTGGCAGGGGGGCGCTTCCATCTGTGCCTTCGGGAACTTTGAATGATTCGGGGATTTGTTCATGAATGACATCGAGGATTTGCTGCTCCAGTCCGGGAGCGAATTGGTTGGGCTGATCGTAATAGATCATGGCGCCGCCTCCTTCATAGCCACCTTCTTTCAGGATGCGTTCACTGGGTATGTAGCAGGGTGCATCATTGGCATAGGCATTGATCCACAATCGACGTGGATCAAACTCCCGCTTCAGTCGCAAGGAATAATCCACCACCACTTCGCCGGGAAGAAAAACCATCGCAAGGTCATTTCCGAAAAGCCAGGTTTGGATGGGGTAATCAATGTGGTCGGGCAACGTTTCCCCCCGGTCCAGACGAGCAAGGTTCGCCCGTGCATGGTGTCCGATGGCGTTGTCTTGTTGCGCGCGTTCTTCCCATTCATGTCGTGTTCTGGGGGTGTCGAATGCCAAAGGGATGCCTGTGAGTTGGATGTTCAGAGGCCCCTGGATGGGCGTAAGCGGTTGTCGGAGCAACCGGTCGATTTCTTGTGCGATTTGCAGGCCTTGTGCATCGGCCATTTCCACTTTGTCACTGGTAACGCCGGAGTCTGGGTTTTGGTCTGCACCACAACCAATGGAAGCCATGATCACTGCTTCCGGATGATGTTTCTGAATTTCGATCTGTGCCGAACCTGCCCAATCACCGGATACTTTGTTGTTGGACAGAGTGACGCAATGACAGGCATAACTGAACCAAATGGCGCGCAGGTCATCGTTATCACCGCGCACCACCATCATGGGGAGATCGTGATCCACCGGACCTCCAGCCGTGCGTCGGTTCTTGCCAAAACCAACTTCTCCCTGAGTCCATTCCAAACGTCCCGACTGAAGGTTGTGAATGGCTGACAGAGCGACTGCCTCCAATTGATCAGTCAGTTCGCGTGTGTACCGATCAATGTTCATTTGATGTTTTGTTGGAATGGGAGTTCCGAAAAGAGTTGGTGCCACCTGGGTAAGCATGGGCGCGGTGTGGGTGTGGCTGGCGGTGATCGCGAGGCGCTGATGGGGCAAATCAACGGCTTGATTTAACCGGCGCGCCACTTCTTGCGTCATTTCCGCAGGGATCCCCAAATTGTCCACCGTGATCACCACTGCGGCACCTTTCGCGGGATCTTTGATGGCCAATGCTTTTGCCCAGATGCGATGTGTAACACCTTCTGATTCTTCCCGGCGAAAACCGAAGCCGCTCAATCGAACCGGATAATCAGGTGTCACGTCCACTTGCGCCACTCCGAGTTCGAATTCCTGAGCCTTGGAGACCGGAATCTGCAGAGCTGCCCACAAGCCACCTATCAGGACGATACGAAGGAGATTCATGGCTTGATGTTAGCTCAGAGGGTATGACAGGACAAGAGTGACTTGGCGGGATGTACCGGTGTGGGCGCATCTCACTTGATTCCTTGAAGGAGCAGAAACGCACTCCACATGGCTCTCGGCTCACACATATATTTTTAGAAGGAACTGAGATGTGCCCTGCCGGTGTAGCTGCTCTTGCAAAAGAGTGGCCACTTGTCGTTTTAGGTGAGTTGTTATTTGACAGCCGCCGCAGTCGCGAGATCTGCGGAATTAACAGGATGGACAGGATTCTAAGGGCGAGACAAGTAGCTGTCCCGTCCTGCGCGGGATGGCTCGCCGGCGTCTTCATGTGGTCTGAGGTTTTCTTTAATGATTGAATGACGCCTGATGCTGGCTTTGACGATAGGGGAGCCTTGATTTCTTTTTTAGTTTTGTCATGATTGGACCTTCCTCATATGAAATCGTTTGTCATTGCTTTAGGGTGTGTTGTTACTTGTTTGATCGTTCAAGCCTCTTCCGCTGACGGGTGGGCGCCGGTTGCGCCGAGGGATGAAATTCGCCCACAGTTTCAGTTTGATCCGGAAGGAGGAAAAGCAGGGAAGGGGGCGCTTGTCATTCAAGCTGACTCACGTGAGGGGCTGCATGGTTGGTGGCAGAAGAGAGTGCCCGTGACGGATTCGGGTTGTTATCGCTTCTCAGTTTGGTGTCGTGCCACCGACATCTCTGTGACCCGACGGAGTGTTATGTCTCGCATTCAATGGCTGGATCAAGAAGGGAAAGTGGTTGCACGTCCGGCGAATGTGGTGGGCAGATATTCCACAGGGGTGATTGCCACACCTGAGCCTGAGTATCCTCAAGCATCGGAACCCGGCACGGACGGTTGGTTTGAAATGACGGGTGTGTATGACGTGCCGCCCGGTACGGCGCAAGCGCAGTTGGAGATGCATTTGTTGTGGGCTCCCGGAGGAAAGATAGAATGGAGTGACATCACGTTGACGCCCGTGGAAATACCCGAACCCAGAAAAGTGAAATTTGCCGCAGTTCATCACCGCCCAAGGGGGGCAAAAACCTCGTTGGAAGCATGTCAACAATATGCGCCTTTCATCGAAGATGCTGTGCGACAGGAGGCTGATTTGGTGGTCTTGGGAGAAACCCTGACGTATGCGGGGACGGGAGCCAGTTTCGTGGATAGTGCCGAAAGCATTCCGGGACCTTCGACCGACTATTTCGGCACGCTGTCAAAGAAACATGACCTATACATTGTGGCTGGACTGGTCGAACGTGACCGGCATCAATTGTTCAATGTGGCGGTGCTGATCGGCCCCGATGGCAAGGTGGCGGGTAAATACCGGAAGGTATGCCTGCCAGATGGCGAGTTTGATAAGGGCATTTCTCCCGGTAGTGATTATCCTGTTTTTGAAACCCGATTCGGTAAAGTGGGAATGATGGTTTGTTACGACGGTTTTTTTCCGGAAGTTGCTCGTGAATTGAGTAATCGTGGGGCGGAAGTGATTGCCTGGCCTGTTTGGGGATGCAATCCGGAACTGGCACGGGCACGAGCATGCGAAAATCACGTCTACCTTGTCAGCAGCACCTACGAAGATGTTTCCCGGAATTGGATGATTTCGGCTGTCTATGGTCAGGACGGAAGTGTCATGGCCCAGGCCAAAGAGTGGGGGACGGTATGTGTGCAGGAAGTGGATCTGAGTGAGCGCCTGCTTTGGCCGTGGCTCGGAGATTTCAGGGCACAAATTCCCCGACACCGACCAGTGACCTCGGGGGAACCTGATTGATTCAACATAAACACCAAACTGATTATGTTATTATTTCGTTATCTATTTTTGAGTTGGCCTGATTGCGTTGTTTTTCTGACCATCGGTTTGCTTCTTTCCACCATCACCGTAATGGCACAGGAGCCGCGTCCCCTTTTTGTCGAGGGGTATGCCGGTAAGGTGAGTTATGCGCCGGGTGAAACCCTGTCCTTGCATGTCTCGACATCCGCTGCGGAATTTTCGGCGGAAATCGTGAGACTGGGGGGCGAGGTCAGCAAGGTTTGGTCTAGCGAGGGGATCGCGGGCAATGAGTATCCGGTGCCTGAAAATGCTTCCTCGCATGGTTGTGCTTGGCCGGTTGCGGTGGAAGTTCCCATTCCGGAGGATCAACCATCCGGTTATTATGAAGTTCGATTTAGAGTGCGTGATCGAGGGGGCAAGTATGTGCAACGCAATATCAGGCAATCGGAAGGTTCCTGTTATTTTATCGTCAGATCAGCTCATCCCGGGAGGGACACCAGGATTCTTCTGCAACTTTCCACAAACACTTACAATGCCTACAACAACTGGGGTGGTTTCAGTTTGTATGGATATCACGGAACAGCTGGGAATCAGGGACATCGTGTTTCGTTTGAACGTCCACCGAGCAGTTTGTTTGGGCGATGGGAACAGGCGTTTGTGAAATGGGCGGAATCCAATGGTTATTTTCTGGATTATGCTGCGAACAATGATTTGGAGTTTCATCCTGAATTGCTGGATCATTACAATCTGGTTCTCAGTGTCGGGCATGACGAGTATTGGTCGGCTCCCATGCGGGATCATTTGGAAACCTTCATTGGCAACGGGGGCAATGTGGCGTTTTTCAGTGGGAACACCTGTTGCTGGCAGATTCGTAATGAGGAAGGTGGGCGTGCCTCGACTTGTTGGAAGCAAAACTACCACTCGGATCCCGTTTATCAGGCCAGGGAAGAGTATGGTTTGTTGTCATCACTTTGGAGCCATCACCTGGTGGAACGTCCCGAGAACACTCTGACGGGGGTTGGGTTCCTGTGGGGAGGGTATCACCGCAGTCACGGACAATACATGGAGGGCAGCGGCGCTTACACCGTGCATCGTCCGGATCATTGGGTTTTTGCCCAAACAGCATTGAAACGTGACGATGCTTTTGGTGGCAAGGACACCATTGTCGGGTATGAATGTGATGGGTGCGATATGGAATGGAAGGATGGATTGCCGGTGCCGACATTCAAGGATGGCACTCCCAAAACATTTCAGATCCTCGGCTCAGCTCCCGCCAAATGGCATCCCGATGATTGCCAGTGGTATGATCAATGGGAGAATGGCCGGGAAGGACATGCAGTTCTGGGAGTCTATACCCGAGGCGGAACAGTCTTTACCTGCGGCAGCACGGACTGGGCACATGGCTTGGCTGGAAAGGATCCTGTCGTGGAACAGATCACTCGAAATGTTTTGGACCGACTTTCCCAAGCGAGGAAGTAGAACGTTTGGTTGACGAATGGTTCAAATGAAGATTCAGGATATAATGAAAACACGAATTTGCTTGTTGATACTCGGAGTTATTTGCACGCCCTTGGCGCATGCGACGGTTCCATCTGCCTTTGTCCGTCAAAGCGCCGATTGGATGCGGTCGGAAGAAGGCATTCGGATCGCGGACAACGTTCTGAGCTGGCAATCAACTCATGGCAGTTGGCCCAAGAATGGCGACACCGCCACCAAGCCGTATGATGGCGCAAAGAACGACCTTCGCGGAACATTCGATAACGGGGCAACGACCGGTGAATTGCGTTTTCTTGCCCGGGCTTTCAATGCATCCGATGAGTTGCGGTTTCGTGATGGGTTTCTGAAAGGATTGGACCATATCCTTGAAGCGCAATATCCCACCGGTGGTTGGCCTCAATACTTTCCGCCAGGGAATGGTTACCCTCGACATATCACGTTTAATGACAACTCAATGATACGGATCCTGGAATTCCTACAAGAGGTGTCTGGTGAAACGGCGTATGAATTTGTCGGTAAGGAAAGACGTGTCAGCATTCGAACGGCCATTGAAAAAGGGATTCAGTGTATTTTGGGTTGTCAGATCAAAGTGAATGGGCAACTCACCGTCTGGTGCGCCCAACACGATGCGGTGACGTTTGAGCCACGCCCTGCAAGGTCGTATGAACTGGAATCTCTGAGCGGTGGCGAAAGCGCCGGGATTCTGCGGTTTCTCATGAAACTGGATAACCCCGGTCCTGCCGTAAAGCGTGCCATCCGCTCCGGCGCTGAATGGTATGCGGTGTCGAAGGTACATGGTATTCGACTTGAAAAGAAGCCGGATGTGGGGCGGGTTGCTGTTCGGGATCCGGATGCCGACGTTTTATGGGCAAGGTTCTATGAAATCGAAACCAATCGACCATTCTTTTGTGATCGGGATGGCATTAAGAAATATGATTACAATGAAATCGGTATGGAACGTCGAAACGGTTACAGTTGGTATGGAGGTTACGGTAACGACATCGCCGAAGCATTCCAGTCCTGGGGACAAAAATGGTAAGGGTACCTGCAAAAAAATCCCCTCAAGCGATCCATGCGCTCAAGGGGATGATTGATTAAATTATTCGGTTCAGAATCCGTTTGTTTGTCGACTTATCGCTCGACACGGAAGAACTTGTTGCCGGACACCTCAATGGTGACAGTAGCCGGAGATGATTGAGCCACCTCCGTCCATGGTCCCTCCAGGGAAGGAGAGGCATAGAGTGCACCGCCGCCATCCCAAGTGATCTCCAGGTTGTTTGCTGTCCGAACCGGCGCGCGGAGGACAGGTGGAGCGAGTTCGATGGTTGCTTCGAATTCTGTATATGCTTTGATCGGCGAATTGTCGGCATTGATCAGTGTTCTTTCCCCTGAACCAAGATCCTCGACAAACCATTCCAGGTGTGCGCCGCCTGCTTGTTCATAGTGAACCAGGCGGAAGGGATACAGTCCGCTGCGTGAGACCACGAAATCGTAAGTGACATTGGCGACACCACTCCAGAACGCAAGGGGTGCGGTGTCCACTTGACTGAAGTCCGTCACGCATTGCACTTTGTAGCCATCATCACTGCGCGTGCCAAAACGGTAGGTGCCTGCGGCGAGATCCAGATAAGCCGTGACCTCAGTGGTGAAAAAGTCAGCATGAAATGATTCTTCAAGTCCCGGGAACTGAGCATCATCAGGGAAATGACCGTCGGCGCTGCCAGGTTCGTTCTGACTGTAATTGATGGTCGAGTCGACTATGCTCGTTTCCTGCTCAATCTCAATGGAACTGTCTTGCTTGAGTTGTTCTTCCGCTCTGACCAGAGTGCTTTCCATGATCGATCCGGCGGGCGCTTGAACAACCCGGACATTCAATCCGGATGAAGTGCCATTGCCGCTGATTGCTTTGGCCGGATCCAAACTGCTGTATTCGATGGTGAAGGTCCATGTTTTGGTGATCTCCTCGCCGTCACTGTCGGTAAAGCTGATGGCTCCTGTATTGACCGCTCCTGATTTGGGTAGTGAGGTGAGTGTGTAAGAAACGCTGGCGCCGCTTGAGGTTGCCGTGACATTGGCGGAAACGAGCTCGTCATTGACGCTTAATTGCACCGAATCCACATTGACGGAAGTGTCCCGGTTCACCAGTGAAGCCTCGATGGTGGGTTGAACGCTTCGGACGGTGGAACCATTGTTGGGGACCAATCCCAACACCGTGGCACGTTGCAATCCGGGATCGGGCACCGACACAAAAATCAGGTAGTTCAACAGGCGCGCTCCGTCACCTGGGTCAGCCGTCACTTGATGCAGGCGGAGAGTCGTCACACCGTTTAACTGGAGAATCACAGGGGATCCTGTGCTGTCTGTCAGGGGGAAGTTACGGTATTGAAATCCGGTGAGTTCTCCCAGGAATGAACCAAGCACCTGCGTCTCCTGAGAATCTGTTCCTGTTCCGGAAGTGACCAGCTCCAGGCGACTTTCACCGCCATTGTGCATGTTGGCCAGGGATTCACGAAGGTAGACCATGTAGTTTCCTTCTGAGAAATTGCGTGTGTAATTCATCCATTCTCCCGAAGCGATATCGCCGATGTCATAATCATACACATCCTGGGCCGATCCACCTTTTGCGGAAAATTTGGCGCGCACAATGTCGCGGGATCGCTGGGTGCGGGCACCGTCCGGTTCGCGATAGGGGTTGTCCTCCGCATCGGCGTTCTCGCGTGTGTCATGAAAGTCAATTTCCTCACTGCCAAATTGCAGCGCGTAGCTTTCCGGGCTGTAGAAACCTTCGAAGGAAGGCTCAGGATCGTTGATAAAAAGCCCGTCATCAAAGTCGTAATCTTCGGCTTCGATCACACGGTTCGAAGAAAGAAATGTGTCGAAAAAGATTGTCCGCGTGGTCGTGGAACCCTCGGAATCAGTCGCCTGGAGGGTGGCGGTGTAATCCGTATTGATCTCCAGATTCCCGAAGCTTGCGGACCTCGTGTTGCCCGTTCCCGAAACGGTTAATCCATTGGCGCTTGTGTAGGTCGTTCCATTCAGCGTGATGGCAACACTGTCGTCGGTAAGGTCCTGATCATCTGTTGCGGTGAAGGACACCTCCGCGTTGTTTGGCAGGAAGTTGGCAAATGCCGCAGGCAGGATGTCCGAGATGGTCGGCGCAATTTTATCCGGAACCGGAGGTGCCACCAAAACGGCATTGTCGTAGACAAGACGATATTGGTCAGCGCCATTAAATTGTTGATAGCAATAAAGTGTGAAATAACCGCTGGTGATGAACGGGGCTGCGGGTTCGTCGGTGCCGTCCGTCATGACGTCTGCAGCGGGTGTGTCGATGACGGTTTGTTCCCAAAGTGTGTCACCTGAGGCCTTGTCGATGACGGTCCCGGTGATGTGAACATTGCTGCCGTCCACAGTCAGCTTTAGGGACAGGGTGATGTTTTCATTCTGCAGGCTGGCTCCTTCACCATCGTCCGCGATGAAATATTTTTGAATGCCTTTTGTGATGAGGACATCTGTCGGATCCTTGGCGAGTCCGTATCCGGCCAGTGTGCCGGGGCTGTTCCCGCCTGTGTTGGGGATGAAGGCCAACACCGCGAACGTGTCCTCGCCGGTGGATTCCACGACGTCCACTTTTAACTCAACCGTCTGTCCATCGCTCAATGTGATTTCCCGGCTGATCTTCTGACTGGCGGTGAATATGTCCTGTCCGGCCCCGGGAAGATCGAAAACAAACTGTCCGTTTTCTTCTGTTGGCAACCCGAATCCATCCACGAATGTGAAATCACTCCAGTCTGTTTTGTCGTTGTCATCGAAGTTGTCGATGACTGATTCGACCGCGTTGTCGGTGATGGTTGCGGTGGCGTTGTCGTAGCTGAGCGAGTAGAGAGGGGTTGCTCCGTTGAATTGCTGGTAGCAATACAGCGTAAAGTAACCTGTTGTGATGAATGGTGCGGCGGGTTCATCTGTACCGTCGGTCATCACATCGCTGGCGGGTGTGTCCACTACTGTGTTTTCCCAAAGGACATTTTCCGTGGCGATGTCGATGATTTTTCCGGTGACTTCCACATTTCCGCCGGATGCGGCCATGGTGAGTGAGAGACGAATGTTTTCATTCTGGAGGCTGGCGCCTTCTCCGTCATCTGCGATGAAATACTTTTGAATGCCCTTGGTGATCAGGACATCGGTCGGATCTTTGGCGAGTCCGTATCCAGCGAGCGTGCCGGGATTGTTGCCTCCGGTATTTGGGATGAAGGCCAGCACGGCAAAGGAATCTTCACCTGCACTCTCCACCATATCGACGGTGAATTCGATGGTGCGACCATCTTTCAGTTCGAACAACTCACTCGTTTTCTGACTGGCTGTGAAAATGTCCTGGCCTGCCGGCGGTAGCTCGAATTTGAACTGGCCACCCGATTCGGTGGGTAAACCAAAACCGTCCACAAACGTGAAGTCTGTCCAGTCCGTCTTGTCATTGTCATTGAAATCGTCCAGGACAGCTGCCTGACTCACTAAACTACAGATCAGATACCATCCGCTAAACAAGAGCAGCAGACCTTTATCATGCTTGGTTTTTTTCATATGTTGAGTTCCCATTTATTTAGGTGGCCGTAGGGCATATTGATATTAGACACTATCCAATAGTCGTGTTTACGGCTTGGGTGTATTGCTTGGTTGAGGTAGTTTAGACTCTTTATAAAGTTAACGTCAATATGTAGGTTTTGAATTGTTCATGGGGTGGAAGGTAAGTTTATGGTCATTAGTGAGAAGGGAGCCAATGTAGTTCAGGATGATCTTGTTTTCCACGATTCAAATGGAAATCCCAATAAGCCTCGTTTCGAAACCTTTGTGAATGCCCGTCCAAAAAGGAAAATTGTGCTCCGCCATCATGTAAGTTTGTGTGGACGTTGTTGTGTTGGGCGACGGCTGCGCGTTTTCCGTTATCAAAGAGCCAGATTGTTTTAGCTGGGGAGGGGACGGAACTCAGTTTGATCTGATTCCCCGCGCCGGATCCGTTGACGTGCGCATTCAGGCAGTAGTGAAAGAGGTTGTTTCCGTTGCTGCGGGTGCGGTTGGCGGGGCAGATCCAGAGGCATTTCGGGGGCTTTTGATGGGCATTGGTTCGCCAGCTCATGGTGTGGTAGTTTGGTATGCCAAGTTGGGCGGGGAGATCAATGTACCAGCCGTTGTGTTTCGAGGTTCCGTTGGGGGCCCCATCTTTGGGGAGCCAGTCGTCATGTTCCAGAGCGTAAAGCTGAGTGGCCAATCCCCATTGCTTAAGGTTGTTTAAGCAAATGGCGCCTTTGACGCGCTGTCCTCCTTCCCGGAGGCTGGGCAACGCCAGTGCACCCAGGATGGCTACGATTGAAATCACCACCAGCAGTTCCATCAGTGTGAAAGCTGGGGTTCGGTGAGCTTTATATCTTAGTTGTTCCATGTCGCATGCTTTGCATCACATGCTCCAAGGAGGGTGCTTGCGTAGAATTACTTTTAAGTTTGTGGGTGTCAATAAGGATGATTTGGAGTGCTGTGGCTCGACACAGCTTTGGATACGGTGCTCAAACTCGGGAAGAGTTTCTGTTTTACGGGCGTGAATATTTACGTAAGGAGGGTCCGTCTTTAGGAAGTGGACGAGACGGGCATAAGAACAACATAACGTTTCCCTGAGATATCCAAAGCTGTGTCGAGCCACAGCACTCCAAATTGACGCTTGTCGTATGGTGACCTTTTTTCGAATTAGGTGATATGTGCCCTACCGAAGAAGGCTTGTATGAGATTCGTGACTTGGTAGAGTTTGTTCATGCCCGTTTTTTGCGATCTGAGAGGATTGTTCCACTACCGATGCGTGTTCCAATCGGTGGTCGGGTTGCTGTGCTTCTTTGTTTTTCTTGCAAAGCCTGATGTGTTGGCTGATGGCGGGCCGGATTTTCAACATGTCGTCCAACCTATCCTGAATGAACATTGTGTCGAATGTCACGGCGGGGTGAAGAAGTCATCGGGATTCAGTGTCCTCTCACGTCAAATGATGCTAGCCGAGGGGGACTCGGGTGAACCGGGACTGGTTCCCGGTCAGTCGGCCAATAGTGTTTTGTTTCAGCGCATTTTGTCCGGGGATTTGGATGACAGAATGCCACCTGAAGGACATGATCCCTTAACGGCTCAGGAAATCCAGGATCTGAAAGAATGGATTGATGCAGGCGCAGAATGGCCATCTCACTGGGCATTTACATCCATTTCAAGAGAGCAGGTGCCCAAGGGGAAACATCCGGTGGATTATTTGATCGAACGTCGACTGTCTGAGGAGGGAATAGACTTGTCACCTTCAGCCGGTGGAGCGGTTTTGATGCGGCGACTTGGTTTGGATCTGATCGGGCTGCTTCCGGATGAGGCGCAGTTGAAGCGTATCAGCGAATTCGTTTCAGACTCGCAGTATGAGCAACTAGTGGATGCGCTACTTGCTTCCCCTCATTTTGGTGAACGTTGGGGACGGCATTGGCTGGATGAAGCGCGTTATGCGGATTCGTTGGGGTATGAAAAGGACAGCGTCAAGGAGGATGCCTGGAGGTATCGCGATTGGGTGGTTCGAGCTCTCAATGCGGATATGCCTTTCGATCAGTTCACCCGGTATCAATTGGCGGGAGACCTTTTGCAAACAGATGATCCCGACGCTTTGATCGCAACCAAGTTGCATTTGCAAACCCAGTTCAATCTCGAAGGGGGTATTGATGCGGAAGAAGACCGCGTCAAACGTGTGATGGATCGGGTGAATATGGTGGGTTCCACCTGGCTGGGGCTGACGGTTGGTTGTGCTCAATGCCATGATCACCCTTACGATTCCATTAGCCAAAAAGATTATTATTCCCTGGTGGCCTATTTCAATAACATGGATTTCGATGCGTCTTTTCTGTCCAGGGCACCGGATGACAAGGCTTCCATTTTAACCGAGCGCGCGGCGATGCGGGATCAACTCGAGGACATGCTCCAACGACAGGTTCATGACAAGAACTTGAACAACCAGACCGTGGGGCAGTTGGTGAAACTGTTCCGGTTTGATTCATCCAAAGGTTTGACGCGACACATGCGTGAACGAACGACGGACCGGCGGGATACCTATGTGTTGCAGCGTGGAGATTTTTTGCGTCCCGACCTGCGCCAGGGAATGGTGACAACTTCCATTCCCAAGATGTTCCTGAACGAAGGAACTCGACCACAGGAACAGGATCGCAATGATTTGGTGAACTGGATGTTCTCAGAAGAGAACCCGCTGACGGCGCGTGTCATGGTGAACAAGGTGTGGATGCATCTGATGGGACGTCCTTTGGTGGATTCCGTACAGGATTTTGGTAATCGAGGGAGCCGTCCGACACATCCCGAGCTGCTGGATTGGTTGTCAGATTGGTGGATGAAGGAGGGTGGCTGGAGTTTGAAACGCCTGATTCGATTCATTGTCACATCAGATACCTACCGTCAATCTTCTATCCACCGCCCCGAACTGCAGGATATTGATCCTGACAACCGTCTGTTTGCCCGGCAAAACCGGTTTCGTGTCGAAGCTGAAATCCTGCGGGACATATCACTTCAGGTGTCGGGATTGTTGAGTTTCGATGTCGGTGGACCTTCAGTGTTTCCTCCGATTCCGGATGTGGTGTTGAGTCAAAGCTTTACACCGTATCGCAAGAAATCCACAGGACGTGATCGATATCGGCGGGGTATTTATACCTTTTTCAGGCGTACAGCCATGGATCCAAATCTGACGGTATTTGATTGTCCCGATGCCTCGGCTTCCACAGCTGTTCGGGACCGATCCAATAATGCGCTCCAGGCAATGACGACCTTGAACAATGAAGTGTTCGTCGAAGCTGCTCAGGCTTTTTCGGTTCGTTTGTTGTCCGATACCGAAACGATCGATGACCAGGATCGCATCTCAAAAGCCTTTCTTGTTGCCTTACATCGACAACCTGAACCGGAGGAGTTGGAACCGCTGATGAAACTGCTGGAGTCGGCTAGGTCCTGGTATGAAAACCGTGAGGAAGAAGCCAAACAATTGGTTGGACCTCATCAAGCCGGGAATGTTGCCATCCATGAACAAGCGGCATGGATTCATGTAACGAGACTGATATTGAATCTGGACGCCTTCCTGACCAGAGAATGAGGGAATCATGATGGATACGAATTTGATGCAAACTAAAACAAAGAAACCGGCTACAGAAGGCATGCTGCGAAGAGACTTTCTGCTGACCGGCGCCAGTGGTTTGGGAGGGCTGGCTTTGTCGAGTTTGATGTCTGAAACCGGTCTGATGGCGGCTGGTAAACAGGCTGCTCAAGATCCGCTGAGTCCCAGGGCCACACACTTTCCAGCTAAAGCAAAGAACTGCATCTTTATTTTCAATGCGGGCGCTCCGTCACAACTGGATTTGTTTGATTACAAACCGAAGTTGAATCAATTGGATGGTCAGCCACTGCCTCCGTCCCTGACCGAAGGGGTAAGGTTTGCATTTCTTCAAAAGGACACCGCCCGTCTCATGGGAACCACGCGCAAGTTTTCGCAACACGGGCAAAGCGGGATGTGGTTTTCCAATGCCGTGCCTCATATTGCGAGTTGTGCGGATGATATCTGCATGATCCGGTCGATGCACACCGATCAGTTCAATCATCATCCCGGACAGTTGCTGATGCAGTGTGGTCAGGCATTGTTTGGATTGCCATCGATGGGATCATGGATTTCATACGGATTGGGAACAGAGAATCGTGATTTGCCCAGTTACGTGGTGTTGAGTTCCGGTAGAGGGCCCAGTGGTGGTTCCACTCTCTGGAGTAATGGGTTTCTTTCCTCTGTTCATGCCGGGGTTCTGTTCAGAAACCAGGGCGCGCCGATACTGAATCTCGAGCGACCGGCAGGCTTGCCTCAGGAGTTGGAACGTCAGGGCCTGGATGCGCTGGGTGCTTTGAATCGTTCCCATTTGAACCGGGTGCACGATCCGGAAATCGCCAGCCGCATCGCCAATTACGAGCTCGCATTTCGCATGCAGATGGCGGCGCCCGAATTAAGTGATATGTCGGGGGAATCTGCATCAACATTGGATGCCTACGGTGTGCATCGCGAGGAACCTGAAAAGAGATCGGGGCGTGTGGGTTCAGGCAAGCATTACGCCTCTTTCGGAGCCAACTGCTTGCTGGCCCGAAGACTGGTTGAACGGGGTGTGCGGTTTGTGAACATCATGTTTGCCTCATGGGATCATCACTCCAATCTGGATGCAGAACTCGGATACAACGCCGGATGCGTCGATCAACCCATCGGGGCCTTGATCAAGGATCTGAAGGAACGCGGTTTGCTGGATGAAACTCTCGTCGTCTGGGCTGGGGAGTTCGGTCGCACACCGCTCGGTGAAAACCGTGTGGGACGCGCTGGCGTGACCGGAAGGGACCATCATCCGAATGCCTTCAGCATGTTCATGGCCGGGGGTGGGACGAAGCCGGGTTATGTTTATGGAGAGACCGACGAAATAGGGTGGGCACCGGTGATCAATCCCGTTCACATCAACGATTTTCAAGCCACCCTGCTGCACTGCTTCGGCATCGACCACAAACGGCTCACCTACCGGCACCAGGGCATCGACAAACGATTGACCACGATTACAAGGGAATCATCGGTGATTACGGACCTGCTTGCGTGAGTCGGAGCAGGGCAATATTCGGATTTACAAAATCGGAGGGGCAAATTCCGCTTTGCACCCACTTTTTTCCTTAGGGCAAACACACTCCCATACGTTGTTCAAGGACATGCTGCAACCGGTCGTATACCCCATGGCCTCCCGGGTTCCACTTTATTTGCTCAGGAATGTCTTTAGGCGGAAGTATGGGAACCGGGTGGAACCGATCCCTCCATTTTTTAGATTAGTCCCTTGGCCATACCCAGTCGCGGTCTTTTTCTGTATCCCCACCGTTGTCTTCGCCATCGAGTCCGACGGACCATAGTCGAAATGTTTTGTCTTCATTGCGTTCGTATTTCAGTTCGGATCGATCCATGATGTCGAGGGGAACTTGGGGGATGTATTCGGGAACCAGATCATGAAGGGTAGGCGGATAGGTTTTGTGTTGGAGGTAGTATCTTTCGAGAGCGCAGGCAGTGATGGTGCTTTGCAGGTAATGTTCAGAACGCAATGATTTTTCGATGGATTTTTCAAACGCCGGCATCAGTTGTTTGACCAGCATGTAATGAGGATTGAAGGTGTGGTTGTTTTGGAATTTTTCCGGATCATTCGTCTTGAGAAGATCCAAACCAGCGTAACCTTCCTGTTGCGCCAACACTTTCTCGATAGAATCAAACCAGTTTTGGAATGTGAGAGCATGTGCTGCCAGATTCAATCTCACCCATCCAGTTCCAATCAAGGGACCGAATGGGGCTTTTGAAATGGCCAGTAGGGATTTAAGCATCTCAAGGCTTGCAGCGCGTTCACCTCTCATGGCCTTGAGGTGTGAACGGGTGAATTCAATTGCTTGCATGGTTTGCTGTAATTCGAGTAACTCGTCTTCACCCCACTGATGTTTTGCAATGCCTGATAGAGTGCTGTCTTCGGCTGCGTTTGCGATCGCCAACCGAACCAGGTGCGTAATGAGCAGTGGATCGCTTTTGAGAAGTTCCGATAATCGAAAGATGCACAAAACGTCTTGAAGAGCTTGTTCTGATTTCTCGGACTCCAGAAAGACCGTTGTCCGAAATCTCAGATAAGAAGCCATAGACTTTATGACACCTAATTGAGTCATGGGAGTGTCAAAGGGGTTTGGAATATCCGCAGAAAATAAAACCAAACGAGGTCGGTAACTGGCTTCATGGACTTCCTTCATTAAGTCATCTGCCACGGACATAGCTTTGGAAACAACTTCCAGTGGAGTAGAATCTTCAGGAGATTTAGGATAAACAGGGAGTTCCGATTTGTGATTGGCTGAGTTGATGTTGGCTCTCTCAGTTTGATTTGAAATGGCCGTTTTGAAGGCCAAAGCCCAATGATCGACGCTAATCACTGGAAGGATTTGCGTGTTCTTAGGTCGCTTAGGGAGAAATTGGTAGGGTAAGTTCAACTTTTGCAGCAATGAATCTTCAGGAAGAGTAAAAGATGATGATACCTCTCTGCCATGCTTCAAGTCGGCTTTATGTTTTGCTTCTTTGAAAATAAGTAAGCTTCCAAAATCTTCATCCGGAGAAACGGTGGTGTTGATCCAATCCTGCCAATTGAGTTTTTCTCCCTTCTGTGTCAAATCGGTCCTCACCTGATGCCATCGATATGCCCCATAGATGTTTTGTGCGCCCAACAATCCGATAACCGGTGTGAGGACGCTCATGATGGGCAGATACAAGAATGTCATGATCCAGCACATCCAACGTGGTGCTGATTTATAAATCGCCTCTTGCTGGATACCTTGATTGAGTTTGCCGGCTCTTTGATTCCAGAACAACCAGGAGAAAATCCAGTGAACCGTTATGCAGCCACTACCTGTGATCGCTAGAATTGTCCAGAGACTTCGAAACCATTGGACGCCACCAGTCCATTCTTTTGCTAATAGGGGCTTGTAAAAGATGAGACTGATGGCAAACAACCACGCCAGAACACAACATAGTGCAATCAATAAGATGCGTGAAAAGCGTAACTTTTTCTTGTGATCGCGTGAAGCGGTGGTGACCCATGATAGGAGCCATTCGGTAAGGCGGCAGTAGAATTGTAAAGGAGACATGGAATTAGGAATGGTGAATGGTGAATGGTGAATTTTTTGGTTTCCGGTGGCTTCTGGGGCCTGGGGGTGTTTGGTGGTGGTTTGTTGGTTCTGTGTCATTTTCTGGAAGGGTTGCTTCCAGTCCGGCCATTTCCCATTGCATGAGTTGGTCGGATAGGCTGGTGTAGGGAGTTGTGGGGTGGTTTGATGGGGTGTTGGGATCTGTTTTTCCGTTCAGCCAGGTGTCGAATTTGGCGCCACAAAGGGCGAACAGCCAGATGGCTGCAATGGTTGCCCGGACGGGAGTAATGAGCCTGAATCCTGCGCTAAGGATGGATAGCCAAGCTGGTTGTTTGTCCTGTATCAGGTCTTCGGTCCCGGTTGCGGACAGGGTAACTGTTTTTTGTTGGGCTGCGGATAGGATGTCTTGTTTCCATGACGGCGGAAGCGAAGGGGCGGGGAGGCGCTTGATGTGTGATTCCAACTTTTTGAGCTGGTGGTCCTCATTGGATTCAGGTTCGTAGGGTTTCATGGTGTCGAACTATTTGATTTCTTCGTAGAGGGGTTTCAGCAGGGTTCGGAGTTTTTCCAGACCGTAACGATAGCGGGATGCTGCGGTGTTTTGTGGTATGTTCAAAGTTTCGGCAATTTGTTCAAAGGTCATTTCTTCTCTTAATTTCAAATGAATCACCGTCGATTGATCGCCGGGCAAGGCTTCCAGAGCTTGGATCAGTCCTGATTCAATGGATGTTGCATCTCGGGTCTGAGTCGGAGGTAAACTCGTGTCGGTTTGTTCACCCAGTGACATGTGGGCTCTGGATCGGGCGTCTCGTCTTCGTATCGTGTCAATGGCCATGCGATGTGCCATTCGGATGAGAAACGGTCGTTCCTGCGTTGCTTGTTTCATCAGATCGGGTTTTCCAGCGATTTTGCAGAACAAATCCTGCATGACGTCGCGCACATCGGATTCATGACCGAGCACAAACATCAGAAACGCAAAAAGAGCGTCCGCATGCGCATCATAGATTTGTTCCAATGTCCGGGTTCCCGCCATTCACTTATAAAGACGCATGGGGAAGGGGGATTTGTCTAGGTTTTCGGAGATTTTTTTGAACCAGGTAAGAGGCGAGCAACCAGGATGTCAAATGTGTTCGAGGATTGTATGAACCACGAAGGTGAGAAGAGCACGAAGCTGGCAGATAAATAGGTTTTTAGACAAACCCTTTTTATGTTCTTGTGGAAAAGTCAGGCCTAATTCGCCTGTGGCTCGTCCATTTTCTGGCCGGCCATTTCGTAGATGCCTACGAGGTAGCCGTTTTCCAGGACTTCACCGACCTGTAGCGTTCCATAGATGGTCACGGCTTCGTCCATGATGGGTTTGACGCCGTTTTCTTCCATGCGGACGCTGACCCATTCGTTGATTTTAGGGACGGTTCCGTAGCAGCACATGGACTGGTCGCGCATGATCAACATTTCGGTGACCAATCCTTTCTCAACTTTAAGTGGCAGCATGAATCCCTTGAGTGAAATGTTTTTGGCGTTCAGGACTTTGATGTCGGCTGGAATTTGTTCTTTGTAAACGGTTCCGTCTTCATCGGCCACAGGAGCCGTCAGATCTTCAGGCATCTGGTATTCGAATGAAGCCAGTTTGTCGAAGCTGACAGAAAGGTAACCATCTGCATCGGGCAAGGTGGTTGCGACCAGGGGTTCCTCGATGAGTTTGGCTGAAGAGGTGTCTGCTGACTTTTCCTCTATGGCGGGTTCGTTGGGTGTGGATTGTTGTGCGATGCTTGTTTCTTGATCGTTTTTCTCTTCAAGGACAGGAGTTGTCTCTTCGGTTTCGTCCGAATGGGTGATTTCCGTCGGTTTCTCAGGTGTTGTTTCGATCGTTTTTTCAGGTTCAGGGGATGGCTGTGGTTCAACCACTTTCTCTTCATCTGAAACAGTGGGAGAGGCTGATACGGCTTCTGTTTCAGGCTCTATGGGATCACCTTGAATCAGTTCGCCCTGAATGGGTTCTCCTTGTGGCGTTTGTGCCACTTCTGTTGTGGTATCCGATGATTTGGAACAGCCGGAGGACAGGGTCCATGTCAGGCACAGGGCCGCAAGTAAACAAGTGGTGATCAATGAAAGGGGTGAGTGGTGCTTGTTCTTCATGTTGTTGGAGATGAGTAATGCAGCGCTTGTTTGTTCGTTTTCTCAGCCTTCGTTGCCTTCCGGAAACTGAAAAGCAATGTTCTCAAATCGATTGCCCTGAATATGGACCTCCTGAATGGTTCCTTCAAACTTATTTTGATTGGGTAACTCGGGGAGGTGTGCCTGGAATTCCGAGGTGTTGCCGATGGTTTCACCCGTTGCCCGGTTTTCTGAAGCAGCAAAGGTCCATGGGAATTTGGTTTCGTCCGGACCATCCACCAGAACAATGATCTCCGTTTGATCGACCCTGATAAATTGTTCCATGTGACCATCCAACACATAACATCGCATCAACCCGGCTTCTTCGTCCTTGACCCATTCCAGGTGGTAAAGTTCGTCTCCCAGACGGATCACCGTGCCACCATGAGGGGGATCATGGTGGTGTCCTGCATGAGCGTGGTTGGCTTCTTCACCGTGATCGTGATCATGCTCGGCGACATCGGATGAATCCCCGCAACCTGTCCAAAACAGACAGAGAAGACTGAGGAACCAAGTGAACAGGCCTGTTTGATAGGGATGGGTTGTACTCATGACACGGGGATCAGGTTTTCGGCAACATGGGTGCGATAAGCCTTAACGGCGGGAACACATCCGGTAATGGCTCCCAACAGGATCATGCCCAAAGGGGTCCATAGCAACGCCGGGTGCCATGTTCCCAATGTGAGGACCACTCCTGTTTGAACGCGTATGACGGCCGCCGCCGTGCTGAAGATGACGGCATACACTCCGAATGCCATGATCATGCCGATGATGGATATCGCCGTGGATTCAAGCACGACCGAACCGAAAATGACCCGGCGTCCAGCTCCCAATGCACGCAGGATGGCAATGTCTCGTTTGCGTTCGTTCATGGAGTTGTAAATCCCGGCGAGGACCGATCCAGCCGCAACCACCGCCACCAGGTAAGCGATCATCTCAAGAACACGATCGAACCACCCGATTTTCGCGAACAATTGGGCCATGATCAGGTCGATGGGCCAGGCCAGCGTCAGGCGATCTCCCTGTTTGTTATACATCAGGTCCAATCGGAAACCGGCCTGTGGGTTGCGTAGTTTGACAAGCACCGCGCTGATGTCATTGGCTGTTTTGGGGTCGTGTCCGCTCATTTTCTGGAGTCCGGCCAGAGGAATCCAAATGACCCGGTCGGCGGGCGTGTTGGTCAATTCCATGACTCCCACCACCACATAGGTCTCGGCGTGCTGTTTTTCTTCGTCGAATAGCAGGCCGTGGTAAGGGTGAAAGGTATCACCGACTTTCAAACCCAGTTGTGTCGCGGCAAAACCTCCCACCACTGCCTCGCGACGGCTTGTATCCATCCAGCGTCCGCCCGGCAAGGTGGCGTACTTTTTGCCTTCACTATATTCGGTGTCGGTGAAGAGTGCGGGAAGTGTCCCGACCAGTCGGAAGCCCTTGAAGTTGTCTCCCACGGCGATGGGGATGGCGTGTTTGACGCCCGGATGTTTCTTGATGTCTTCATAGTCTTCCAATGCGAGGTTGCCGGGGGAAGCTTCCACGTGGAAGATGGAGTTCAGGACCAATTGAAGCTTGGAAGACCGAGCGCCCAGCACGGCGTCAAATCCCGCATTCACTCCCGTAAAAGCCGCGTTGGACTGATCCTTGATCACCCACACCGACAAAATCAACCCGCCCGCCAGGGCGATCGAAAAGGAAGTGATGGTGGTGGACAACAGGTGTTGCCGCAAACTTTTGAATACCATCTTGAGGATCATGCGTTTTTCTCCTCCGTGGTGGCTTTGTTGAGAGATGCCAGATCCTGGCAGTTTTCGAAGGCGTCTAAAATGTTTCGATCATGACTGACCAGTAAGAGGGCCGCTTTGTTTTCTTTACAGGCCTCACGAATGAGGTGCAGGGCCTCCTCCGCGCGGGTGGCGTCCAGATTGCCGGTGGGTTCGTCCGCCAACACCAGTTTGGGGCGATTTGCCAATGCGCGCGCCACGGCCACGCGTTGTTGTTGTCCGGTGGAGAGTTGTCGCGGGTAATGATGCATGCGATCCTGCATGCCGACCCTTACCAGCAGTTGTGAGGCATAGTCCTTGTCAACACCCGGGCCGAAACTCATGCCCAGCATCACGTTTTCCAGGCAGGTGTAGCCTTGGAGCAGGTTGAATGTTTGAAAGATATAACCGATTTGATTGGCTCGAATGCGGTCGCGTTGCGCTTCGGAAAGATGATGCAGGTTGGTGCCATCGAGCAGGATTTCCCCTTCATCCGCTGATAGAATGCCCGCGATCAGGTGAAGAAACGTTGTTTTGCCGGTGCCGCTCTCTCCGCACAATGCCACCTGTTGCTCTGCTTCCATTTGAAACGCAGGCACGTCCAGCACGGTATGGAGTTTGTTCTCCGGTGTGCGATAGCGTTTTTTGAGTTGTTTGATTTCAAGCAATGCCATGGATCTTAATGAAACGCAGTATAGCCTTTTGGGGTAAGTAAGACAATGGCGAAAGGTTTGCTGCAACGAAATATGAAATGGAAGGATTACCCGGTCATCATTGCGGGTGTCGTTTTAAGCCTCACCGTGATGGGTTTCGCCGGTCGCTGGTTCTGGTTGCCTGCTCTCGTGGATCACTTTCGAATTCATTACCTGGTTCTCCTGGCCAGCGCTGTGATCCCTGCTTATGGGTGGCGGCAGAAAAAGACGCTGGGTTTGTTGTTGGTGTTGATCGCCTGGCAGGTGGGGGTAATGGAACCGTGGACGTGGAAAAGAGCATCGGTTGCACCATCGAATTCGGCGAGCTACTCCCTAATCTGGTTTAATGTTCACACAGGAAATAAGTCCAAGTCGGAAGTGTTGGATTATCTGAAAGAACGGGATCCTGATTTCATATGTCTCGGTGAGGTCAATCGTTTTTGGTTGCAACAATTGACTCCCTTGCATGAGCGATGGCCTCATCAAGTGCTGCAACCGCGTGATGATAATTTCGGGATGGCTGTTTATAGCAAATATCCCTTCAAAGACCGCTTCAAATTCGATTGGGACGTGCCTTGTATTCGCTTCGATGTTGAGCATGACATAAATAAAACCGTTTCGGTGTTTGTTGCACATCCTGTTCCGCCGGTCGGAAATCGTTTTACGGGTTTGCGAGACGATTACTTGCGTCAGGTTTCAGAAGCCATGAGCGAGACGCGCCACCCTTTCTTTGCCGTGGGAGACTTTAATGCCACACCGTGGCATTACCCGGTCAAGGAGATGATGAAACGACATCAGTTGAGTTATTGCCCTCCGACATCCATGCTGTCATTGCCGACCTGGCCCATTGGCTTGTTGCCTGTGGGGATCCCAATTGACCTGTTTCTTGCTCAACCAGAAATATCAATACACGCATTGAACCGGGGTCCCGATTTGGGATCTGATCATCGGCCTTTGGAAGTCTGGTTTTCTCAGCATTGATCTTAGCCGTGTCTATGCAGTTTATCCGCACCACCGCAGACGCGGGATCTACGAGATGTCGCAGATTTACGCAGATATCGAAGGAAGATCCATTCGAATGGCGGCTGAAATTTGGAACACTATTTGGTGAATCACTTTGAAGAGATAAAATCTGGTTTCATACCCAACATCTGCGTTCATCTGCGCCATCTGCGGATTCCCAATTGAATGATTAAGGCTTAGCCAAAACCGACCTCCCTTTGACATCCGTGGATAAATTACATAGCCAAGGTTAAGGTCCCAGTCGATAAAAGGAAGCGCCTTTATCACGGAATGTTTCTGGGATGAGAGTAACATTTTCCCAGGTATTGGTTTCCCATGTTGTCCAGGTTTGAAGATCCATGGACCATTGAAGGTTGATGGGCTTGGTAAGATCAAGGTTCGAGGGAAGGATCAAGGCTGGAATGTCTCCCGGAAGCATGATTGCTCTCAACCTGGGCTCCGGTTCATGGACCGCGATGCCGCTCCATGTTAAATTGTTTTCCCGGATAGCTTCTCCGTTGGATGCATGAACCGTGGCGGTCACAAATCCGTTTTGATCGGCCTGGCCTTCCATTTTTAATACAAACGCATGTCTGCTGGCGCTGGCTACGGTTCCGAGGTGTAAACGAATGGTGTTGGGAAGGTGTTCTTGCCATCCTGTTTCAGAAATCAGTTCTGTCGCGGTCAAGTGGTCGCTCCACGAAAAATCGACATACACACCCGATGCGACACATTCGCCCACGTGCTGAAGTGTGAATTCTGTTTCCCATGGGTTGTCTTCTGAGATTTCTGATTCCTGGCTGCGGCTGCTCAGTGCAAGATCCATGTTTTCACACGACGTGCAATGGAGCAGCCAACAAACCGTGTTTTGAAACAGGGATGTCTGACTCGACATGTCTCCAGATGGAACGTCCGGAA
>Ga0255780_10000395_pt1 | contig 42708 bp, 24 predicted proteins | sample 071ome_32_FD_179978 | JGI IMG/M metagenome (GOLD analysis project Ga0255780, IMG submission 179978) | Coastal salt marsh microbial communities from the Groves Creek Marsh, Skidaway Island, Georgia - 071405AT metaG (version 2) | ecosystem: Environmental > Aquatic > Marine > Intertidal zone >... | reverse complement strand
AGCATCAGGATTAGCACTGTTAGCCACACCATAAACCCTGCCAGCACGGGCGCCATTGATCGCATGGTCGCCAAAAGGTCTGTCACGCCCATAGTCCGAACACCACTTGCTAAGCCTTTGATCCGTTTCATCATCGTTCTGTCCCCTTATGGTTCTGCTTGCCAATTTGCAACACTCTCTAAATGCGCTCTTCCAGGTGCTGAATGCATCTGTGTTAAACGCTGTTATGTTACTTACTTGTTCCATTGCACGGAAACTGTCAGAAAGGCTCGTGGTCATGTCTGGAGTATTAGTATCCATGTTTAGCGTTGCTTCTCTCGGAAACAGTTTTACTCCACCGTATCCATATTCCAAATCCGTTATTGGATTTCTGCTGCGCCAAACATACACGCTCTTTCTTGCATTGAAATCATAGTAGGGTATCTGCATGTCAAAGTTAAAATCTTCCAACACGTCAGCATCCGCATCAACTATGTAGAACATGTCCGTGGTTGCCTTTCTTGCTGCTTCAATGTGTGCTTGGTGTATGCCCTTGACATCGCGTGTCCATTGTGCATGAGGTGCTTTTTCAAGCAATTTATTAAAATTCTTTTCTGCGTTTTCTTCGTGGTATGAAATAAATGCAACATCGTACGGAACAGGTTGGCTTGCTATCATATCCATTTCTTTTTTATTTGTGAAAAAACGATAGTCCCATTCTCTCTGTAGGATCTTAGCACGCTTGGGGAAAATGCAAATGCCATCATGATATAATCCGTTCTTAAACACATGAATGTATTTTTCGTCCCACTCCGGAATTCTATAATTAAATTCAAAATCTGGATTAATCGTGATATTATCCCAAACTACCCAAAAATGTTTTGTTAAGGATTTGTCTGCTGCCTTTTCAAAAGTATCACAGTTTTCTATTTTTTGTGCATGGGGTACTAATTGCTTGAACTTAGTCCAAGCATTAATGTTGATTTCTCCCTTGCTGACAAAAAATATATCATACATAAATTTGACTGAAGTATGTTTTTCCTAAATTAATAGATTCCTCATATAAATCCATTACATACTTGCTCATCGATGGATCTAAATTAGGATAGTTAAATCCTAGTTCATGTCTTAGTTCACTTCCTAACCACTTAATTTCTTGTTCAAGACCAAAACCGTCTTCGTATTGTTTACATTTTTCATTGTAAAGATCACGCAAACATTCAAAATCTCTAACCTGAACATGATCCCAGTCCGTACAGTTTGTAAGATATGTTCCTAGACGTGCTCCATATACAGCAAACAAACCATTTTCAACATGACTTCCAACTGTGCTCCACATTCTTAGCCTGTGCATATTGTGCCACCAAATACGTTTTTCAATTTCTTGTGAAGGAACTTTTAATCCGCCATCCAGTGTCATTTTTACACCTTCGCGGAATCCAGCACGCCATGCCATAAAGGGTGTTGCATTAATTACCGTGTCACTAAATGTTTTAGGAAAATTTCTATAACCATCTTCCCAACAAAAATCAACCTGAGCTCTTTCACTGTCTGCATTTTCATGCGTCTTCATATTAAGCACATGCTCTCTGTTCCACAGTTTTAATCCGCCATTTCCATAGCGCAGGCCATTAACATTGTTGCGACCGCACCAACTGTATGCACGAATGTCCGGATTGTCCATGTCTATTTCTATGTCAAAGAATTCTGGATATACAATGTTGTCAGCATCAACAGTTAAAACCCAATCAGTTTCTGATTGTTCTGCTGCTGCCTTGTGTGCATGATCTGAACCCTTTACACCGTGTATTCTTTTGGCCCAAGGCACTTTGTTACATAGATCAGCGTAATGCAAATCTGCATTAGGCTCATCGTAACTCAAAAAGAAAACATCAAACTCAACTACTTTTTTCATTTTTCCTCAATCATGTAATTTTTAAATAGTCTTCTAGTGTATACACTAAAATACTTTGGAATGTTTAGTTCGGACTTAATAACCTTATTTCCAACTAATTCGTTAATTTTAATGCTAAAGTTATCAGCAATAACATTAGGATCATTGTAATCAGTTATAGTAAAGTCTAATACCGTATCACCGTCCCAAAACATTTTTCTTTTTGCCACTGGCTGGTGTTCCTCATCTTGCTTATATGTTCCGCCATATTCTTCTGATAATTGTATTATTAGTGTATTACCATCAGCATAGTGTGTCAAGTGAATATCAGGCTTCTTAATGTCTGACCATTCCTTGACAATAATTCTGTGCAACATATCGTCAATCTTGAATAGATCTTTTACTTCTACTATTTCTAGTTTTCCTTCATGCGGATCAACAAAACACTTGCTCATCCTTATATCACCAGATATAATTTTTTCAGCAACATCAGAATCTAATTCTATTACATTGCTATATTGTTTTTCATTAACAGCGTGATTAGGACCTACTGCTAATACCTTTCCTGATTCTGGATCAAAAGCAGCACAATAGACTACCGGCTCTGGTTTGTAGTTCTTGATCCACTCGTCAAAATCCGGAAGTTTTATTTTTTCTTCCATGCTATTTCCTCCAATATGTTTATTGTTTCTAGAGTGATCTTGTCCTTATCTACGTAATGGACAATATCAGTTTGTTCAAAGTTTCCTAGTTTTAATTTACCCTGTCTGTTAAAATAAAAACCAACATGATCATAACAACTGTCTGCAGGATAAGGCCACTTCTGTATCATTCCTTTCATGTGTACTACTCTAGGAAATTCTAAATGATAAGAAATTTCATCTGCTATATCTAGTATCTTAGCCGACAGTGCAAAGGCTTCGTCTGTTCCTACTATCTTAGGTTTATAATTGTTTAGGAATAGATTACTAAATTCCTTAGGATTCTTGATAATTTCTCTTTGCAAGTTAAAAAATTCTTTTGCTAACTGACTATCTTTAACGAAAAATGTGTAAAAGGAATATAAGTTAGGCAACTCGTTTGCTAAAAAAGTTTTTCTGTAATATTCATCTTTTACAACTTCTCCTCGATAGGTATAGGATTTGTTAGCAACATATAATTCACAATTCTTAATAAAATATTCTACCCAGTGGCTGTAATCCCTAAGGAACAGCATGTCAGCATCAAGGCATATCGTTTGGTCCCAAGGACTTAACAAGTCCATGTGAGATCTTCCATCCCAGAAGTCTGCTTCGTTCCATTCGATAATTTCATCAAATACCCATGTTGATGTGAATCCTTCTAGTCTTTTCTTGTCGTTGATTATTAATGCTACTTTATCGTATCCTTCTTTCTGGGTATTCTTTATGCTCAATGCAAGAGCATAAGCAAGCCTTGCATAATTAGTATCGTCTTTTTCTGATACAATCAATAGATATCCAAACGTCATTCTGCTAACTCCATCAACTTTTCGTAATTACGAACTATGCTAAACTTATTCATAACATGCACATCTTTATTATTAACAGAAGCAGCAATAAAATTATCTTTATCTGAAACTAAAAATTGTAATTTATTGTCAGATACATTGTGTAAGATATCCTTATCTGTAGTTGAAAATACATCAGGAAGATTGTATTCATTTACTTTCTGATAACCATTAAGAATGTGTTTGGCAATGCTAAAGGATATGTCATTTCTGTAAACTCTAGGATCAAATCTAAAAACATCAGCAAACATCTTGTATTCGGTTTTAATGTATTCTACTAAATCAAAAAACATTTTGCTATACTCGTTCTTCGTAAACATTACTGTTGTTGCCCAATACATTTCAACTCCAGTATCTGATATGTGTGAATCTAAATAACCTATTCTTTCCTTACCTATAATATCATTATATTTAGGAGACATTAATAAGTCACTATCGACATCCCAATACTCATTTAGATTATTTGATAGCACTAGATAATCCGTATCAATTAATAATGTTCTATCGTACGGTGTAAGATCATAAGCAGAAAATCTATTACCATTACTAAATGGTGCTGGTTTAATATTTTTACCGTCGGAAAAATTTCTCATGTTTCCATCTTCCGGACGCTGAGTAATTATTATCTGTTCAAAGATTTCAGTTGCTTTCTTAAGAATGTCCGATTCTTTCATCCAATCAACTGTTGAAGGATCAGTTATTAGACTTACCGGAACATCTAAATGTTTCTTTGCTAATTTTGCTGTTAGGAGGCTCATCAAGGCATAATCAATCTGCCTATTGTTGTGAGCAAATAGGATTATACCCTTATTCATTTGTTATACTTCCAATAGAGATTCTACTGATCTCGCTTTCTTAATCTTTTGATATTCTTCAAAATATTCATTGGTTGCTGTAAAGTATCTATCAAAAATTTCTTCTCTAAACTCTACCAAATTTTTTATCAAAATTGGATTTTCGTTTGCATCCAATATTACAACATCCTCCGATCTATCCTTGTATATTAACATTTCCACAAAGTTAAGAAGTGTTCTATCAATCTTGAAGACTCCTCCGTTATGACCGTAGGTTAATTTGGCTTCAATTTTTTCTTTAAGGGTTTTTCTCTGAACAGCAAATGTCTTTCTGTAGTTAGAAAAATCCAATGCTTTTTGGAATTCCTCTTGCATAATACCTCCTATAATTATAGTAGCATATTATTTATCGAGGGTTGTAAGGGTGCGAAAAATTAATTAGTGATAGAACTTATTGTAACCGTTGGGGTTTCTATATTAAAGTTACCAGAACCTGTTGGTTCCAAAACGCCCGACGCCTTGACTGTTTGTACTGTCAATGAAACTGTTCCGTCAACAGTATCCGGTCCAAATCCGCCTGGCTGTACTGGCGTTCCAGTTGCCGAATTTCCACCTAGTGGAAAATGGTTATCATTCCAATAAATCTGAAACACTAATTTTTTAGAAGTTCCTGCGCTGTTATTGGTTACGCCATCGTCGGTTCTGCAGGTAATTGACCACTCATTTAATGAATAGGGAGATGAAGCAACAACGTTACTCCATGTTTGTCCTGCATTCGTCAATCTGAAATAGTTTTGTCCATCTGCAGGAGTAGTTCCTGTTCCAGGTGTCGCTCCGCCAAAAATTCTCGCACCGGCAGTACTCAATAGTGTGGTCCATGAAGTATTCTGCGCTGTTGAGGAACCACCCGTTCTTGAACTAGTAAACTGCATGGAACTTCCTGAATTAAAGAAAAATCTTGCCTGTTCGCTATTTGTCCATTCGCAGGTCACTGTGCAGGCTAACTGTGGACTAGTACTAGATCCCCAAGCACCTGTAAAATTTTCTGTACCGTGATTAACCGAAACACGCTGTCCTGCAGGAGCGAGTGTTAACCTTGCTATATCTAACGAATTTGCAACTGAAAGCCAGTAATTAATAGGAGCATTGGCAGCATCATATCGAACCTTCGCTCCGATTGTTTGATCATTTATTCCGGACGGTGTTGAGTTATAGATATGTTTGTGTATGTTAATTATATCATAACGAAGTGCAGCATATTCATTAACTGTTACTGCATCAGAAACTGTTACTTGTGAACTAAAAGTGGTTTGTCCGTATCCGGTATTCGCAGAGCCAACGCCCATAATTCTACCAATAACTGTCTGAATAGCGTTATAATCATCTTTATCTATTTTTGTATTAATACCAGCCATATTTTACCTCAAACGTATTTATCGGTAAAGAATTACGTGACACTAATTGTTGACATGCTGTAAGAAGTTGGCGGATTTACTGTAAAAGGATCACCTGTTGGTTGTAATGTTCCTGTTGCCCTTAGTTCCTGTGCCGTAATTGTTAGTGTTCCATCTACAAGATCTCCTGTATATGGAGGACCTCCTGGTCCTGGATCAACGTAAGAATCTACCAATTCTGCCTGCACATAAACAATAGTTGCGGTTCCTGCAGAATTATCAGCAACATTACATTTTGCTCTCAATCTATAATTATTTGCACTGTATGGAGTACTAGCAGCAACAGAATAATATGTTTGATAAGAATTAGTTAGTGTATAAAAACCGTTTGATGCTATTAAATCTCCAACAAAGTCCTGGTCTCCTGCTGATAATAGTAAGTTAGTCCAAGCATTAGCCTGTGCAGATGTTCCTCCAGTAAGAGAACTTGATATTCTAATTGCTCCACCTGAATTAAAAAAGTATCTTGCTTCCGCAGCCGAACCAAATGTAATTGTAAGTTCAGAAGAAGCAGTTGTATTCCAAGTTGCTGTTGTTGATTTTGAATCAATCGCTGATATTGTATATTGACCTGTTGCTACGTCGAATCTATTATTTCTTAAGACGTCAGCGTAATAATCATAATTTTGATATGCGCCACTAGCATCGTCATTGATAGTGTCGGCTGTGCTTACTATAATTGTGCTAGGAGTGTTACCTGTTTGATGAATATATGCATTTACGATATCGTATCGAACTGCGTCCCAGTTTGTTTTTTCAATCAACTGCCCAGACGTAACTGCTGAACTGTAAACTGTTTGTCCGTAACCAAAAGTATTAGCACCCGGTCCTAGGACATCAGAAATTTTAGTTCTAATCGTGTTGAGGTCACTTGCGAAAATATTTGCCATTATAGAACTACCGCTTCAATCATTTTTTCAGTTTCGAGATAACTGTCTTGAAGGGCAATTCCAAATACATCAGGCGATGCGTCTGATACTCTAGCACATCCATTGTCAGTTGCTACGAGTCTGTCACCCTTTTTAACTTTTCCGACTACTTTAACTTGTAATCTTCCTTTAAGTGCTACAAACTGTCCGCCTGCTTGATGTGCGTTCATCATGAAAGCAGGTTGTGCTGAAATTACACCAAGTGCTCTGTCGCCTTCTTTGGCTTCTGTCACTTCCTGTGCTCCTCCAACCGAAACTACTGTTCCTGCATCATAAACTTTATCTGTTAGATATTTTTCTGCAAGGTCAGCATATCTCGCTGCTGTAGCAGTTCCTTCAAATAAAACTGCTTCCAAGTTACCAGAACTATCTCTCGCTGCAACAGTATTTGCTACAGGATCTGTATCTGCTACTCTATATGTGCCATCAACATCAAGTTTATCTGATTGATCTGCTGTTCCTATAAATTGATTAGCGGTGATGTCACCGTTGGAATCTCTTACAGGAATTGATGTAGTTAAAGGACTTGGAACACCAATAGATGGTGAAATATTGTTTAGTTGGGTAGCATTTGATGCTGTACCTGTAACGTTACCGCTAACGTTACCTATTAAGGTTCCTTTTAGTGTGGCACTTGCATAACCAATTTCCTTAGTTGTTGCATTTACCATAACTTGGGTATCACTTGCTAATAGGTTTCCTGTGTGTGTTCCTACTGTGTTACCTGTAACGTTACCTGTAAGGTTAGCATATACATCGCCTGCATACACATCTTTCCATTTTAAACTAGAAGTACCTAGATCAAATGTGTTATCTGTGCCAGGTCTGATACCACTTAGTGTTACCTGTAAAGATTTATAATCAACACCGCCATCAGTAACTACCAAGTCAATGGGGTTACCTAACAAACTATTGATTCTAGGTTGATCACCTGCTTCAACATACACAAATAAATCTTGTTGATCACCTACTTTAAATCCGTCATCGTCAAAGAAAACTGTAGTATTAAAATTTACTGATGACTTTGTAATATAATCTGATGCTAGGAAACCACCAAGTCTAAGTGAGTTTGATGCCGTTCCCCAATAAACATAATCGTTAGAACTAATACCGTTGGCATCTGTGTTGGCTAGCGTGACGCCTTTCTTAATTGCTGTAAAATCATCAATTGGATTGACTGAACTGTTAAGCGTGAATGCTGTTTGTGACATAATTGCCACGGTCTTTCCACCAGCCAATACCTTTAGAATAGAATGGTTAGTGTTTCCTGTATCCTTGACTACCTGTGCTGTAACACCACTGGTGCCTAAATCTGGTGATGCTTCAGGTCCAATTAGTACAAATGCTGCACCGTCATAAGCATATAACTGCTTGGCAGAAGTATCCCACCAAAAATCACCTGATCCTAAACCACCTGGTGCTGTTGCACTAGTCTCTGCTCCACTTGCAGACTTAAATTTTGTACCATCATAAAATTTTAATTTCTTATTTCCGCTATCATACCAAATCTGACCCTCTACTGCCTTGGGAGGGCTTGTAGTATTTGCAAAATTTTCTAATAAATGCAGGAAGTTTTCATTCTGCACCTCGCCGTAACCAGCATAATTCTTACCAACAAATCTTAAATCCGTGGTTGTATCGATGGTTCCGTCTTCTACAGACGTTAAAAATGTTCCGTTAAATTTATCTACTTGGTATGCCATTTTGCGTTTTTCCTAGTTCACTTGTATTTATCGTTTTTTACTTCATAAGCATTAAGCATGCCCAGTTACCTTCCGTGGAAGAAGCACTTATAGAGTGCAATTGTGCTAGAGAAAACTCTATTCCCTTGCCCTGTTCTACGGAAACTGCTTGATTATCTATCGTAATGCTGTTATTTGCTGTTAGGCTATATGCCACAATAGTTCCTGCTGATGTTGCATCCTGCCAAGCATTCATTTCATCTAAAAATCCTGTGTTTGCCGGAAATTTTAAAAAGTATCCTATAACTGCTTTGCTAATATCAGCCTCAGAAAAGCAAGCCTTAAAACTAGCTCTCTGTTCTCTGGTCCAATTTTTCCATTTCGAATATTCATAAACACTTAATTTGTTAAAACTGTTAGCACCTAATCGTGTGCTAGTTGATACAAAGTCCACACCTGATCTCAGTGTGTTCAATGTTACTAAATTATCCGAACTTAATGCGTCTCTAAGTGTATACATATTTCCCTACTCGTAAAGATAAACCAAAGAATATCTTTTGTTGTTTACAGGTGCAACACTATGCACCGGTCCTATTCCCTCAATACAAACTCCTTGTCCTATAGAATCCTTGATAAATTCATTATCGTCATCTATAAGCAATCCATCATCACTGTCTTGTAATGAGATTACCAAATTTTTTCTATAATAGTCAACATCTCTGTGCTTACCAAGGTAATCACCGATCTTGTATCTATTTATGGCTATCTCTGCAAGCCTATGATCCTCAAAAAAAGGAGCGATCGATTTATAAAATTCAATTATGTGCTTAGGCATTTGAGAATGCCCACAAAAATCATATGCACAGGTTGAACCGTCAACCTGTCTAGGAGTAGGCATCAATGATCTTCTGACCCATCTAGGTTCTTCAAGTTGTTCAGCGTACTCTCTGGCTTTGGTCGCTGTTTCCTTATCTAGATATTTAGAGATCACGTATGTCATCACCATATTCCTGAATAGCACCCTCATATTTTTCTGCAATTTCTGCATCAATATCTTCGGTACTCTTGTATTCAAATTGAGAATTTGTTCTATAAAATTCTTTTCTAATTCCGTTTACACGTCTAACTTCTGATATGAAGTCATTCATCTCTTTTAATTCATCGCAACTGATTGCATTTGCATCAGCAACCTGTTCTAACACACTTCCCAAGATGCTTAGTTGAGATTCCAAAGGATATTTTTCAACTATTCTATTTCTAGCCATAGTGTTTAACAGATCCTCTGTCATCAGAGGAGTTGCATTCACATCATAAATTTCATAACTGTCGTAGGTTCCTCTGACATTTTCATTATTAATGTCAATCTCAATTTCTCTGTAAAGATAGAGGTCATGATTTAACAAGGATTGATCTTCGATCAATGCCAGGACTGTTGTGAATTTCTTATTGAGTTTGTTAAACTGTGCTAGTGCTGATTGCCTATTCATATCAATATTTATCCTACCGTTATCCACGTGCCATTAGACTGTTTTTCAACGGTCTCTTTGTATCTATCGTATACAACTGCCTGGCCACCGTTACCGTATCTCGGTGCATTGTAAACTCTTTCATTCCAGAATGAAACTCTCGTTCCTGTTGCATAACCAGCAAACGTCGATGTAACGTTTGACAGTGTCGTTGCGCCTGCCCAATACGGTGTTGGAACTGTTGCAATTGCTGTTGCTATCGCACTGTCAACATACTGCTTTGGTGTTGCATGTAAATTTGCTGTAGGATTAGCATGCAATGTTAGGAAACCTGTCATGGTATCACCAGCAAGTGCTACTCTTGTGTTGTCAGTTATCGTAATGTTTGCAGTACCGTCAAAACTTACACCATTAATTGTTCTCGCAGTTTTTAATTTAACTGCTTGTGATGATTCATAAACGTTATCAACCCATACAGGTGGTGCAGCAGTTCCTCGAGATGCAAGAACCTGATCGGGAGATCCCGCAGGGAGCAGCGCGGTAGTTCCAGACGCAGTCTGGTAAGCGATAGAGCCTGCGGCTCCGCCCGCGATATTTGTAGCGGTTGTTGCAAGGGTGGCTGTATCAGCATTACCTTGTAGATCTCCTACAAAGGTATTTGCATGAACGTTGTCCCACTTTCTTCCACTCTTACCTAGATCAAGATCCTGATCCACGTTAGGAATGATTGCACCCTTGGCTCCATATCCTGCTAGATTCGAAACGTCTGGGGAAATTAAATCAACAACTGAAGTGTCAGTTCCGTCATTTGCGGTTAATTTTAAAATTCTGTTTGCTGTTAGATTGGAATCACTTCCTGATGCAGCAATTGTAAGATTGCTACTTACGGTTACCAATCCATTAACATCTAATTTGTTTAGGAGTCCGACTGATTCCAATTGAGAACTAACAATGCCAGCAGCCAATGCAGTGTCAGTTAACGTTCTTGCGCTGGCAGTTACGGTAATATCTGATTGGCCGTCGAAAGGAACACCATTAATATTGCGTGCAGTTCTTAATTTTGTTGCACTGAATGCATTACCAGTTAGCGTTGCTCCGACAAATGTTGTTGCTTCAACTATATTAAATCTTGAAGTTCCTGTTGATGCTGTAACATTACCCGTTACATCTCCTGCTAGATTTGCTGTAATTAATCCTGCACTAAATCCTCCGGATGCATTTCTTGCGACTATCTTACCAATGGAATTTGATGCCGTTGCATCAACGTTCCATGTTTGTTGTGTGCCGCCATCGAAATCAGTTCCAACTAGATAATCACCTGCAATCAATTTGTTTGTGGTGCTTGCCTTAACTGTAATGTTCTGCGTACCATCAAATCCAATGCCGTTGATTGTTCTAAGAGTATCAAGTGCCGTTGCTGTTGAAGCGTTTCCGTTAATGTTGCCCTTGAAATTATATGAAGTGCTTAGTGTTATTCCTGCATCAAGACTGCTAAATCCTGCAATGGCGTTTGAACTTGCTATTGTAAATGATCCTGTTGAAATTATTCCAACAACAAGATCACTAACTGTTAATAATATTACCGGATAGGTAATTCCTGTATCCGAAATTAGCGTGGTGCTTCTTGCTCTTGTCGTTCCATACCCTTCCACTGCCTCTGGTCCAATAAACACCCATTGTGTTCCGTCCCATGTGTGCAGTGTGTTGATCGGTGTCTTGAACCAAAATGCTCCTGCTGGTGGATCTACCGGAGGTGTGGCAGAAATTGCTGCTGATCCAACTGCGACCCACTTGGTGCCATCGTATACCTTTATAACATTAGTTGTGTTATCGAACCATAACTGTCCTGCGATAGGTCTTGCCGGTGCTGAACTGTTAGCAAAATTTTCTAAGAGGTACAGGAAGTTTTCATTTTGTGCTTCACCATAACCGATATAGTTTCTGCCTACTAGAACAAGACTAGAATCGGTATTAATGGTAGCGTCTTGTAGTGTAGTAAACGCTGTTCCATCACTCTTATTAATTACATATGCCATTTAACGCTCCTGTTCATCCTTATGGTAATACTACCTCAGAAACATAACTCCATGCTCCTGCCAACAACTGGAATGTTTTAATGATTCTAGTTGTTGTAATGGTAGGTGCAGAAATTGTTGCTGATGAAAACGCAACATTTGTGATTGCGTATGCTGTTCCCGTAGGTGTATCAAATTCTGCTGTGGTTTCGCTTAACAACGGATTAATATTCAAACTCGTAGTTGAATTTGAAAGTGTTGTACATAATATTCTTGCTATGGTACCGTTTCTGTATTCTGCCGGCGGAGCCAATGCTGCTAAAATGCTTGAGGCAATGTAACTGTTTGGCTTACCATCCGATAGGTCCATGGAGAATGCAAGGCTTCTCGATTCAAGTACATTATCAACATATTCTTTCGTTGCCGCATCCTGCAATCCCGTAGGATCTGCTAGTCCTGTAATTTTTGGACTGCCAATCAGTGCAATGTTACCCGTTCCGTCCGGTGCTAGTTCCAAATCACTATTTGAAATCAATGTTGTAATTCTAGGCTTACCACTACCGCTGTCAGTTTCTAATTTCATGTCAGCAGTTGGAGGTGTGGCACCAATGTTAACAACGTTCTGTGTACCAAATGATGTAACGCCCGGAATACTTGTAATTCCAGTTCCTAGGCTAGTACCATCGAGAACAGTTACTCCATTAATCTTAAATGCCTTGCCGGTAGCAAGATTAATGTGTTCCGATGATGTCCATGATTGTGCTGCCAGTGTCGGTGTTCTTGATGTTGCTGCTAATCCTAGATTTGACCAAAGCAACACGTGATCAACGTTTCCTGCCGGACCTTTAAGAACTATACCGCCGCCGTCGGCAACAGTATCCGAGTTAGTTGCGACATCACCTGTTTGTGCTAATTCAATTTGTTTGTTTTCAACTACTAAATTTTGTGTGTTAAGACTGAGAATGTCACCATCCTCAATTGTCAACTGACCTCTAATCGTTGTGTTACCTTTTATCTCGACATCGCCGCCCATGACAACTTCGCTTCCTGAGAATCCGTCATAAAGGCTAATTTTTCTATCCGCTGCATCTATGATAATTGCTTCTTCCTGAACAATACCCTTTCTTACATTAATTGTAAGAGTCTTATCAGATGCTGAGTTTGAGAAAAATACATTACCATTGCTATCAACTGTAAGGTTACCTTGGTCACCTGCGCCGAACACAATACCTAGGTCGGAGTTAATTCTAATCTGTCCCGCAAACTGGTTTGACGTATCTCTTCTTGCATATGTTGTTGCATCAACTGCTCCTAACTTTTCCGAGTTAGTAGCGGTAACGTCAAATTTCATTCCCGATAATGTTCCTTGATTGAATCCAGGCTGTATGCTTCCAGTAAATCCTTCTATTGCATTCTTAGGTGTAAATGCATCCTTACTAAAGATTCCAAGTAAAACTCCGTTGTTATATAATAATGTAATAACACGAGTTTGGTTCAATGAGTCAAGAATGCTTGAAACTCTAAATCCACTGATGCCCTGTGTTTCCGAATAATCAGGTCCTAACAAAATTGTAGTAGTACCATCAAAGAAGTATAGTTGTTTCTGCGTATCGTTAAACCAAAGGTCACCAACACCCAATGTTGTAGGCTGCGTGTTTGAAATTGTTGCAGAACTGACAGGTACGAATGCAGTTCCACTGTAAACTTTTAATTTGTTTTCGGTGCCATCAAACCATATCTGTCCTTTAATAGGATTTGTCGGCTGTGTGGTGCTCGAAAAGTTTTCAAGTAACTTGATAAAATTTTCATTAAGTGCTTCACCAAACCCGCTATAGTTCTTACCAATAAGCGTAATGTCTGTGGAAATAGTATCCACCTGGCCATCTGCTACTGTTGCTACAATTGTTCCATCTGTTTTATTAATTTGATAAGCCATCTATTACGTTCCTATTGTTTCGAATGCAGGTGGTCCTGATCTAATAATATAATTTATTGTTAAGTAAGGATTCATTATACCAACCGCAGAACCTAAAACAGTACCTGAAGGTTTCTTAATACCTCCTGTATCTGGTAGGTATTGTGCCTCACCTGGGTTATTTGGTCCATTGTTTGATACTGAACTAATTGTCGGAGCAGTATCAACTCTAACTGCATAAAACTGTTCTCCATCACCTTGTAATGTGTGAGAGTGTTCCGGCAGGTTAGATAATGTTAATGTAACAGAACTTGATCCGCTTGACGCTGCTAATGTCTCTGGTTCTGTTCCTGAAATTCTTGCTGGAACTGGTGAGCCACCGCCGTTATCAACCGAGCCACCAACGTCATTAGGAACATTAATATTATTATCCATATTATGTTTACCTAATGCAAACCTACCTCTCAAATCTGGAACTCTAAATGTCTTACCTGCGGCACCATTAAGTGCAGCACTACCATTATATCTTGTTCCTATAACATCATATAGAGTTCTAAATTTTGCAATTTCAACTTCGCCGCCATCACATAATAGATAACCATATGGTGCTGTTGGTCCTGAGTAAGGTAATATTGCTCCGATAGGAACTCCTAAATCTCCAATAAATGTATCACGTGTTTGTTTTAAAAGACCAACTGATGTACTAGATCTTTCAGGATTGGCTCTGTAAACAAGTATTTGATCCTGTCCTGCTGATCTATTAGGTAACGGTGAACTCTTACTTGTAATGATATTCGCAGTTAATTGTGTGTTGAAAACTTTTGCATCACCGATACCATCAAAAGTAAATCCGCTAGAAACAACGTCTCCAGCCATTGTAAAGTTAGTAACGTTTCTAAGGTTAGTCGCTGTATTTGCATTACCAGTAATGTTACCACTAATTGTACCTTGAATCTCGTCAGCAATAACTGTTTTTGCTCTAATGTTATTCCATCTTAGTGCAGTTGATCCTAGATCATAAGTTTCATTTGCTGTGGGTAAAATATTTTTTGTATTTGTAGCACCGTCAACATTAAGATTTTGTCCTACTCTAACACTCTTCTTAATTGCGGCTCCGCCGTCTGTTCTAATGCTACCTGTGTTTAAATTAATAGTTTCAGTTGTGTTGGTTACTATTAAGGAACCAGTAAGTCCGATATCACCATCAACATCCAACTCGCTGTTAGGAGCAGCCACGTTAATTCCGACCTTGTCATCTAGAATTCTTAAAATTGTATCAGGAATACCATTTCTGTTTACCTGTAAGTCTAATGAGCTACCAGCAGCACTGTTATAAATTTTTGCTGAAGTTGCTGATGTTGTTAATTGGAAATTTCCATCAAGACCGATTGTTAAACCTTGATTGTTTCTAATGTTGAAACCAAATTCTGTTGTGTTAGTTACATCACTTCTTAAAAATTTAGCAGCAGCAATTTCTACTCCACCAATGTTTAATGCATCCGCATTTGAAGCGGTACCGATTAACTTAGGTAATTCTCCTCCTAAGAATATCGATTCAAATTCTAACTGTTCACTTGCATTTGCAGGAGTCGCAATATTTAATCCTGATTTAATCTGATCAAATCCTTTGATCTCAATTTTAGGAGTAAACGTATCTCTGGAAAGTATTGCTACAGGAGTGTCAGCAATATAAAATGTTAAAACGTTTCTATCAAAGTTATCCTGGTCAACGATCTTTTCAATTGCAGGACCATATCTTTTACCGTCAATTGCACTTTCGCTTGGACCTACTAGTAGCCATCTTGATCCTGTATAAATTCTTAATTGTTGATTAGTAGTATCAACCCACAATTCACCAACCTTTGAATTTGCGACCGACGGTTCTGTTGGACCTTTCTGAATGTTCGATGCTGCTTTCCAGTTTGTGTTATCGTATAACTGTAAAACACCATTTGTAGTATCGTACCACAATTGGCCTTCCACAGGATTAACTGGTTGGCTTGCTGAAGCAAAATTTTCTAAAAGACTTAAAAAGTTTTCAGCGATAATTTGTCCATACCCAGTAACGTTACGCCCTGGAAAAGTTAAACTAGTATCCTGACTTGACGTATTATCGAAAACGGTAATAGGCGACTTGTTTTCGCTGTCTGTAAAATTTACAATATATGGCATCTATTACCCCTCGTTAAAACCTGTTAAACTTTGAACTCGTATCGTATAATCAATTTGTAGTAGCCTGTTCAAGGATTTTTGCACAGGATGGAAAATTACGTGTGTTAATAATTTGCCGTCTCCGTTAGGATTATATGATTTTAAGCCTAATTCGTCAAAAACAAAGTTACCATCTAGATTTACACTATTATCAAATGCTTCCTGATCGTCCGGTTCACCATAATCTAGCAAACAACTTACAACGATATCACTGTATGTTGCTCCACTAACGTGCCTAATTTCCATTTTATTTCTAGTTGGATCAACGTTTGTTGTTGCATTTTGATCGATAACTTTTTTATATGTTTGATTGTATAAACTTGAATTAATACCAACTGTGTTTGGAGTAAGATACGTGATTAAACCTGTAGGATCAACTGTCGTACCTCCTGATCCAAACGCCATTTCATAAAGTGTTCCTAATCCCTGATTTGACAGTGATTGCACCATAGCAACGCTCATATTCTCATAGTGAATAGCATTACGCTTATCCTGGAAAACTTCTCCAGTTTCTGGGTCAAAAATCTTAATGTGTCCTTCAAAATGAAACCCTCCGGTCTCATTTACAGCAGGTTTAGGTATCTGTTTATCTTGCATGTTTTCCTTTGGCATATCTTTCTCTTCACGTTTCATAGTGTATTTATTCAGGTAACTTGGTACTCTTGGCAGCAATGAACTTACTAATTGGAGTATTGTTAGCAAGTAGCGTTACTCCAGCACTAGCAGTGTTTGTGCCTCTATCATACCATGCTTGTCCTGTCCTTTTTATCACAGTTATTCTAGTTCCAGCACTCGCAGGAACGGTTAATCTAATGTATGGATCAGTTCCATTTACTGAAAATTCCGCTTCCAATTCTTTATCTCCGCTTGGGCTTGTTGCTCCAATTGACTCGTCAAACACCGTAAGAGGTGTTTTTCTAAGTCTTTTTCCGCCCACAAACACTTCAACTATATCGCATCTACCATAATCCGATGGAATACTAGTGGCACTCCATGTACCTGTTGTGGACTTGTTTGGAACAAAATCCAGGGGTCCGATCAATAAACTACTTCCATCACTAACAAAATCGGTTCTATCCTGTGTTTCTGAATACGGTAAGACCTCCTGTGGTCCTAAATCTACTACCGGATCATCAATGCTGTGTAGTTCCCTAATCGATGTTCCTTGTACACCACGTCTTAGTTGTCCGAGGACATTCCCGGTGAGTGTCATATACTCAATTTTTTCTCCATTTATTTCAACAACTCCTGGAATATTTCTGTTTCTTATTGGTTGATATAAATTAGTAGCACTCGTTACCTCAATTGTTTGATCGTAGTAATTTAAATTCTTAGCAAGTTTAACTTCATTTTTGCTATAACGATTGTATCTATAAACATTTAACATGTCCTTATTAATTTCATAAGCACTAGGTAATCTGTAAATGTCAGCACCAAATGTGGTAATGCTAATCGTATCAGCATCCGTGTTTGCTGTTTCAAGGTATACAACTCCTCTAGGCAATGACACGTGATAATCAATATCCTGTATTAGTTTAATACCATTCTTGTAAACCCAAACATAATCAACTCCTAAAGGAACAAATGGTAGTTGATAATTGACCTTTCCGCCAACAGTAACATCGCTTACTATCTTCATGCTAGGATATTCATTAAACCAAGTAATAACAATTTCATCACCGCTAGTTAAAGAAACACCATCTGAAATTACAATATCGCCGTTGCTAATCGAGTATTCACTTCTTAAATCGTTTTCAATTTTAATTACATCGCCTGTGTTAAGAAGACCTGCTGTAAATGTTAATACTTTCGATGTACCATCGTAAACATAATCTTGAATAAATGTTTTTCTTTGACCATTAACAAAGACTTTTATGTTTGCAGAAAGAATTGCACCTGCAGATTCGTTAGGATCTTGTCCTAGCGTATAAGAATTAGTTGTTCCGTCATATATTTCGTATAGAGTATCAGGTCCTTTTAATTTAACATCATTAACTTCAACAATCATTGAAGACAAAGAACTCTCTCTTGTTAATTCAACAAAATTATCTAGATTATAATTTCTATCAACTCCGTTGTAGATTGTTGTTTGCTTATTCACTCTTATAATTGATAAATTGCTAGAATCAACGTCTGTTGAAGAACCTATTGAAATAATTTTGATTATAGAATTTACAGAAGGAACATTTCCAAACTGTACCAATGTTCTTCCAACAGTATCTACAACTCCGGTACTATTTGTAAACTGTACATCTGTTTCAGCACCGTTAACTGTAACGAACACATTGCTTGTTAATTCATAAGAAGCATTTGTTAAGAATAAACCTGTCTCACCATCTGCTACAAATTCTTGATAGTCTAACAACGAAACTCCGCCTAGTCCTATAGAAATAATTTCAATCTTCTTATCAGCATCAGGTGCCGTAATAAATTCTACAGTTCTATCCCCTACTATATCATAATCTGTTCCTAGTTCTTTTCTAATTCCGTCAACATAAACTATCACAGATTTCTCTTCAAAAACTTTCTGTCCGGTATCGAATATCGTTGTTGATCCGTCCGAAATAATAACTTTTGATTGTATCGGAGCAACACCGTCATTGGTTGTTTGATAAACTTTAATGCTAAGACTATCTAGTACCTGTCCAGGAATGTTTTCTTCTGTTGCAGGAACTTGATCGGGTCCTATAAATCTTCCGCCTTCGATTTTTATTTCTTCTGCTGAAATTCCTGAAGCAGTTATGTATGCTTGATCGATTGCCGATAAAGTTCCGCCACTTATATTTGTATCAACAATGTTAGGATCAGTAATTGTTACACTACCATCACTTTCCTGAGGTCTAAATATTAAAATATCACCGTCATTGGTTGTGATGTATCTTCCTATTTCAACAACACTCGTTGAACCGTCACCAATAAATGTTGGCATTTGTGCATGTGGATTGGTTTGAACAGAACTATCCCAAGCATCTGTATAATTAGGATCATCAATTCTTTGTACAGGAGGATTTGCAACAGACTCACTATACTGTAAGTTATCAATGGTTGGAAGTCTACTTTCGCCAGCACGCTTCAAGTAGATGTTAATTGATGTTCCGCTTGCTGGAACGTATGGAAGTGTTACTTCATTTGTGCTTCCGTCACATACAACGTAGTAATCTGCTGCTGACTCAACACTATCCCAACTGTCAGTAAACCAAGGAAGTGCGTCCCAACCTCCAGTTACATCAAATGTGGTTCCTTGAATCTGAACACCTCCGAAGTCAACTCCGGTCATTAATTGACTCAAGTCATCTCCTTTCATTCCTTCTACCGGAGCATAGTATTTGTTAATTCTATTAACTGCGTCAAATAATTCATCATTCTTTTCATAGGTTACTTTTATAACATCGCCAACGTCCGGTGCAACATTGAAAACAATTCTTCCTCTAAGAATATTAAAGTCCTCTGTACTATTTTTATAAAGACTAATAGTATAATCACTTCCTAAAACAACGCCGTTGTTTTTAGTAATAGTAATTTTTGACTTATCTCTGGTAGGAGCATATTTTAATTCAAATCTTGCTGTCTGCCCATTTGCTGTAAATGTTTGAGTGTCTGTAAAATTAGTATAATATCCAGTTTTGTTTATTCTGTCAAATTTAATATTAATATCAAATGTTCTAACTTTTGTTTCACCAAGAATTGCTACTGCTTTTGCAATATCCGTTGAACTACCATTACCACCAACCAACGAAATTGTAGGTGTCTTGGTATATCCTGATCCAGTCTGTATCATTCTAACACCAGAAACTTTACCATTGGAAACAAATGCCTGTGCAATCGCACCAGAACCGTTACCCTCAATTACTACTTTAGGAGCACTCGTGTAACCACTTCCTTGTTTTGATATAACAATTTGAGTAATACTATATCCGTTATTGTCAAGCCAGTATTTCCAAGGATAAGAATTTAATTCTGTACTAAATTCATTTATGGTACTAAACTTACCCAACTCCTGAGAATATACAGTTGGTAAATCAAAGTCTGTTGTTGAAATAGGATTGTTCTGAATAGAATCGTATCTACTTACATATTCTCTAACAGTTGTTCGATATGGTTTTACTTCATTGATGTAACTTTCAAAACTTTCTAAGTTATCGTTTTTATAATTATTAGTTGTTTTAAAGTCACCAACATTGTGTATAGCATTCAAGAAACTTGTCTTAAATGCCCAGTCAACATAAGTTTGTTCGTACATTACATATCTAACACAATTAAAGAATATTTCATTCCAATGAATATCATAATCCCCAACAAAAATATCTTCCTTGACTGCCTTAAATATATTTCTTAATTCTGTTGTTGGTTCTAAATCGTATAGCCCTGTGTCAAAGCTCACGTTATTATCAAAACCTACACCGCTTGTTGTGATATCGTATAATGTGTTAGATAATTGTATCGTTCCATTAAATCTTCCAACAAGTTGATAATTTCCTAAAGGAACATTACTAGTATCTGATAATTTTTCAAACACGGCCCAACCGCCAGATCCATATTCTTTTATTCTAATAAGATCACCGATCTCAGTAATGATCGTCGGTTCCTTAGAAACATCTGATATTTCCTTCGTCACTCTGGATGTAGGACCATATCCTGTTTTCCACCAATCAATATAACTCCAATATTTTCTAGTATCAAAGCCCTGTGATGAACTTCTAAAGAAAGATTTTCTAACATCATCCCAAGCATAGATGGACCAATAATTATTTGCTGTATTATCTGTTTCCACCAATACAGAAAATCTTCTTACGGAAACATTTGCATATGTATAATTTTTACCCGGTTTAGTAACGACAACAGCAATGATTCTTCCCTGTCCGTCGATATGACACACTGCCTCTGCACCAGTACCGTCACCGTCAATAGTAACAGCAGGTCCTGCATACACTCCTGCAATTTCTTGATCAAATATTTCTTGTGGTCTATAACCAAAGCCCGAATTAACAATGTTAATAGAACTGATCTCGTTATCTATAATGTTAGGAGAAAGTTGTGCTTGCTCCACTCTAACCGTACCAACAGTTTCTAAATCAATTAGTGTTGATACACTGACGTCATATAGATATAAACTAGTATCAGGCTGTGCATCAAATAAACTTAAATTGTCAAAACTAATAATGTTAGCGAATGGCTGTTTTGTAAGAATTCCATTGATTGTCTCTATAGTTTGTTTTAGAATTTGTTTTCTATTAACAAACATGCTTTGTCTTGGTCTGAAACCAACTCCAAATTGTTGTTTTGCAGGTATGGCAGGATCAGGAACTCTATTTCCTTGTTTGTCATAGCCTATTAAACTGTCAATCCATTTTGTTTCTAATTTCTTAGGTGGAATGCTGTCAGCAACTCCTTCAGTTAATAATTGATATTCATTATGGATTGCATTCTTAGCACTTCTGTCAATATAGTGTTCTATATTTAAAATTGTTGTATCGTTGGATACAATTGCTTTATAATTATAGAAAAATACTTTATTTGTATCAGCCAATGCGATATAGGTATTTCCAACAGTTGACGGATCACTAATCGATAGTGCAACAGATGCCGATGAAATCGTTCTACCCTTCATGTTTGAAGGAATTGTTGTCTTACTTTTTACCCAGTAATAATATTTTGTTTCAGTAACTAGACCCGTGTTTACATTTAAAAATTCTTTATAACTATAAACTGTATCATCAGGATATAATGGTTGACCACTTATTCCTAATTGTAATCCTTCGGTCGAATCTGCTACAGATGACCATTCACTCGGTAACAATGGTGATTCTACCCATTCGTAAACATCGATGCTAGAACCCTCGGCTTGTTTACCCCAGTTCGCTAATCTATAAGCAGTATCGCCTTGTTCATAATCTATCCACTTGGCTGTTGAAATATTCCACCATAACTTTCCAACGTTCTTATCGTACCAAGCAACACTTGAATCAACTGTAACTCCATCAATACCTACATTGTATGTTGCAGGATCATATGGTGTTTTAAATGATAATTCTCTTTCTGCTTCTCTTAAAATTTTTAGTTTAGCAGGATCATATACTTCAAGATCTTGTATCTTTGTGTCTGTTGTTGCATCATAAAGTGCAATTCTCTTAATAGATGACAAATCAACTTTATTTGTTTGTTGGCCGATTACTTCTAAAGAATTAATACCTAACTGTTTTCTAAACAGTCTAACCATTCCAACCGTAGTTCCGCTAAAATCTAATGTTGCTCCGTGAGTAGTTGGTTCAATGTAATCTGGCGATCCAACTAAAATAATATCCGCAGAAGCATGAACCGAATAACCAAAAGATTCGTTGAGAGAAAGATCATCTTGTAGTTTTTCTGCTAGGAAATATAGATCTCCTTTTTTCTCATAAACATAAACTGCTCCAGAATAACCACCATATGTTTTAAATGTTGTTCTGGAATTATCAAAGGATGTCTGACTTTCGTCAAATCTAATTGGTAAATTATATCCTGTATTATTTGCACCTACAACTATTTTATTTGTGCTAGGTGATATAGAAACACTTTGTCCAAAATATTCGTTTGGATATTTTCCGTAACTATCAATTTTTTGTTTTAATCTAAATCTATTTTCGCTAGAATCTGTTTCAAACTTAAAGATGTAAGCACTTCCTTGATTCTGATAGTTTCTATCTGCTTTAGGACTTGTAATTACTAAGGTATTACCGCTGTGATCAATTGATACAGCATAGCCTAATTGATCTCCGCTGTTAATGGTTTCCGTTTGTGCCAGATCACTAATTTCTGCTAATGAGTCTGCCGTGATAGTTTGTATTAGATAATAATATCCTAGTTCATTTTTCTTATAGATGAAAACTTTACCCACAGATTCTGACGAACTGTCGCCGACATTGACCCACGGATAACCGCTATCAGGTGCTTGGTTATAACTTCTGATTGAACTGTCAGGCCCAACTGCATTACTACCTATGTTGTCTAATCTATGATAACCGTTTTGATATTTTACAACATCTCCTTGGATGTATTCAAAGTTTGCCTGCCAGTTTCCTCTATAGTTTGCAAAATATTGTCCATCGGCTTCCACAGCACTGATTACAAGAGTGTTTCCTGTATAATCTAATGCAACAGAACTACCAAATTTATCTCCGGCTTTAATAAGTTCTGCCAACTGCGAATTAGTTAAAATTCCTGTTGCTAAGGTAGAACCATCATCTTCGATGCTAACACTTTGAGGTAAAGATGTTAACGTATTAATGCTATCTAGTTTAATCCAATCCGAAGACTCTATTGTAATTGTACTGCCGTCACCTTCATTATCTGCTAATGCTTTCCATAAATTACCAGCATAATATACAACACTATCTTTAGGATAGAATGTTTGTTGAGTTACTGTTCCTGTTCCTTCTGTCGGTCCTAAAGAAACAAACACCGTTCCCGGAGTATTGCTTGGAGCACCTACAAGACTAAAATTAGTAGTACCAGATGAAGTAATGGTGTAAGTTCTACCTGGTTTCATTTCAGTGGCTGCGAATGTTCCACCTGGTTCGTAAGTTCCTTTATAATCAGAATTTTGATCTAGTACCCAACCGTCCGTTGCATCATAGATGTAAGTATAAACTCTTCCCTTTTCTTCGCTTGCTCCTGGTGCAGAAACTACCATAGAATAATTGCTGCCATTTTTTGCAAGTGCTATCTTACTACCAAATAGTTTATCACCGTCGGCTCTTGGACTTACAAAGTTATCCTGTAATGTCCATTGATTACCAACATACCTATATACAGAAATCATTCCCTGCTGTTCGTAGCCTTCATTAGTTCCTGTCTCTAGTGCTTGTACATTTTTAACAATTTCCCAATCATCACTATAAACGTTAATGGTGCTTCCATCGCCGATAATAGAAGTATTTGCTTTCCATAGTTGTCCAGCATAAAGAACAATGTCTCCGGCTGAATAATTTTCTATCGAACTGAACACTCCTTGATAATTGCTTCTAATTCCACTAGCATAAGGAGCACCAATTACCAACCATTCGTTGTCAGGACTTAATGCAACCTCCTGTCCAAAGGTTCCAGTAGTTGTTGCTCTAAAGGAAGCAGGTGGTTCTAATATTTGTTTTACATCTAATCCTGCTGTTGTTTCTAAATAACAAACAACTATTCCAGAACCTGTAATTGAACTTAAAATCTGTTTTCTGACTTCAGCATAAACTACTTTTTTGCCTGCGTTTAAAGGTGTGCTTGTTCCGTAGTTGATAAGTTTCTTAGGAGAATATTGTTTATTTTTTTGTACAACTTCCCATAAACCGTTTTCATTTTTATCAACAAAAAGTTTTGAACCAGTTGATAGTAAAGCAAGATGTTCTACATCAATAGAAGTATAATCGTCAAATCTTGCCTTGGTTAGCAATATCGGATATTTTATAGAACTTGGTTCAAAACCTATTTCTGCCGTTGCTGTAGATATCTCAAAAGAAATATGAAATGCATCAACTGAAGTAATTTTTTGGAATCCAGTGATATCTCCCAAGTCAGTTAATCCGATGATATCTCCTACAGCCAGCCCGTGCCTTTTATTAAAAGTAATTGTGATTGTAGTTTTGTTCGCTGCAATGTCTGTCATGACAAGTTCTGGAACATAATTAATTCTTAGAACTGTCCACGAAGTATTGTCAAATGTTACCCAAATGTGGTCATTTTCATTGATGTTGTTTATGTCAATATTTAGAATATCATCTCTATTCTTTACAATGTATTTTACCTGAGTGTTCTTTACATAACCTGCAGTTTTCTGAACAACATCACTTGCTGTTGCATTAATAGATGTAGTATATGGTACAGGAGCATATAAGAAATCTGATCCGTCAACTCTATAATATCTATCAGCAAAATTTCCTTGTGCTGTTTCAGTTACAATAACCGGTTGTGGGTTTATCTTAAATTGATCAGTTTGTAATTGAATTTCAATATTATTTGACTGATCACTACCACCAAACTCTCCTAGTTTAAATGCCCATTCTTCTTTTAATTTAATTCCGTTATTTGCTGTTCTTCCTAATTTATCAAATACCTTAGTTAAAGAATTTGCTGTTCCTTTTTCTCTAATAAAGCCTTGATAAATTCTAAATTGTGTAACTTGATCCTCAGCAAGATTTTGTAAGTATTCTCTAGTTTGATAACCAACTGTATGTCTTGCTAGATCTCTTTGGCTTGAGCTTAATCCTTCCGAATCAACATCAAAATAATCTTCTATTTGATTAACTCTATAATCAAAATTAGGAATTAATTTCTTGGTTGGGGTGGAATCTAATTTAGTCCAATTATCTGCATTAAATTCTTCCTTGCTTGTATGATTATATCTACTTGTATAGTTTATACCTTGGTAATTTGTAATGTCTCCAAGTCTATAATCCTTAAAAGGTTCCCATGATGCAATGTCCACATTATCAAATAAGAAACCCGGAGACGTATAATCACCGTCCCAGTCAACTGTGCGGAAACCTAGAACCTTAATTCTTTCCTGTCTATACCCTGTTGGTTTATCAAAAATAACATCGTTGAATACTGTTTTGTCATTAAAGATAGTTACATGTTCTTTAAGAACATAATTTACTTTTAGGTAATAAATTCCTCTAGTGGTATTGGTTGTAGAAATCGTAAATGATTGAAACTCTCTAAGAACATCAATGTTTTGAGGTTGTATTGCTTCACCATTATCTGTTAAAACATTATAATCATAAAACCCGTCAAACAAATTATCAGCAACACCAACTGGTATTGAAATTTTTAATCTTTCTGCGCCCGGGCTAAGTGTTATTAAACTTCCGACTGCCCAGTTATGGCTGGTCCAATACATAAATTCTCTGCAGGACGTTGTGAAATTTTGTATAACTTGATTATCAGGATCATAATTCTCAAAAACTATTCCTTGATCTTTTAGATATTCTTCGTATCCTAATAAAAAGTCTACAACGCTTTGAATGGAATTCAAAGTCGTTCCGTAACTTAATTTGTTTAAACTAAATCTATTAAAGTTTCTTCTTCTTTGGGCTGTTACTGCACCATTGACCGGTAGCTCTGGTAATTTTGTCCATTTATCAGATTGAAATACATCGGTGCTTGTATGAGTTTCTTTGGATCTATAATAATCGTTTCTATACTGTACTATTGCACCGTTATTAAATTTTTGATTTGTCGTCCATTCAACATATGTTGTTGATACACCTCCAACTGAAATTGTTGGATCCTTCTGATTAGCGATCGAAGTATAATATGAAAAATAAGGATTAACGTCATCGTATCCATTAATGATCCAACCACCTTCTGTCTTTTCAAGAATTACTCCACTATACGAAACACTTCCAATGGGCGAACTTACATTAAAAATAATGTTGTAATTTTCGGCCGGAACAAATATGCTTGAAGAAGAAGAACTAGGACTCTTACTATCCAATAGATATTCTGCTGATCCTTATCAACGAAACCATTCAGCCTAGATGACAATCTTACATTTATATTAGAAAGTATATCCTGTCCTGATTGTATTGTGTTTCCTAAACTTCTAATGTAACTAGAAATGTATATGCTTAACCCAGAAGATTGTGTTTCGCCAGGAACTGGTAAAACAATCTGATTAGATTTAATAAAAACATTCGATGTTGCGTTTACAATTTGATTAACTGCATTTCTCTTTGTCTTGGATCTATCAAAATTACTAATTATAAATTCGAATGGTCTAAGCAATGACAAAGCAATCATTATTACAAAAGGAAATTCACTGCTTGATCTATAAGCATATTCCGACGGAGAAACATCTCCAAGTTGAAAACTTCCTTTGTTGTTAATTAAAGTAAAATTAGTTGCCAGGCCGCTGTCCAATGGACTTAATAATATTCCATCTGCATCAACAGGAAGATGATTCATGATCGATGTGCGGGCATATCTCTTATAAGTTCCTGCCCTGTCACCGTGTCTAATTATACCATCTCTAATATCTTCCCACAGAATTAAGTTACCACTAGTATAAGGCGCCGGGCCATATTCGTCTTCCCACCAAGTTGGTTTTTCAGAGAATCCTAAACATTCCCAAGGACAACGGTGCGGTCTATCTGTATCATAAAAATGTTTATATACACCTCTCCACCATCCGGGAATATTTTCCAATTTTGTTGGATCCGTCATGTTCGAATAAGTGTATGTAAACGTTTCAGTTTCTTTGAAATAATCGTTTGTTGTGTATGATAGATTAGTATTTGCAACCCATCTTAAAAACTCTTGGCTTGCTACGCTATCAAAATCATCTTTTGTAAATAATGCATTCTTGTAATATCCTCCAAGGTTTCCATCGATATCAAAAACTTTAGAATCATATTCTTGCTTAATATTGTTATAAATTCTATATTCTAATTCTAACAGTAGATCATCTCTGTAATCATTATATGCAATAGTGATGCTTCCGTCGTGTCCTTGTATAACATATTGAGGATCTCTATAAGTATCATCTAAGAACTTCATAGGAGTATACTTCTTATACAAACCGATCGATGACGGAGTTGCAGGAATATGACTAAATGCTGTTGAAACATATTCTTTTATTTCGATTATGTCTCCTTCGTTTAGATCCAGCGTTAATCTAACAAAACCAAATGTTGAATCAAAATCATAATCTCTGCCATTTAATAGTTGTAAATTATTTCTATAAATGTAAACTGCTCGTCTGCTTAGTGTGTTTAAATCAAATTTTTCACTAAGAGTAAAAGTTTTAATTCCTGTGTCTTCAACAGTATACGTTAAAAGATTATATGCACCCGTACCGATCATGTCCGAGTCAGAGAAAGGACTATTAATTGACTTTGTTCTTGTAAGACTTTCAATGATTTGATCTACTTGACTAGAAGGATCATCGTTAGTAAATTGTAACTCTGTTGATTTCTTTAAGAAATTTTCTTTGAATATAGAATACTGTTTCTTAGCAAATTGCAATGACTTAATTAAATTAATTTCTCTATCACAAATCATCGCTATTGCTGAAGCAGCAATTCCGCTGTGCTTTAAGAATCTCTTTGAATTTTGTTGAAAATCTGAAATATCTCTTAAATTGTTTACACCCGGCAATGACCCAACAAATCTATCATCAAAGTCTAAAGAAGTTCTAATATGATCAGTTGCCTGTCCTAATGTAAAAGAAGTTAATGTTGTGTTTAAAGGATTTTTTTCAAGTCCAACAGGAATTTCATAATATCCGCCAACAGGTTCTATGTCTCCAACAATCTTAACTGTGATTACATCCTTGGCTGCAAATGTTTTGTTAAAGGTAAATGTTTGTTGATCTCTTGTGTACGAATCATCTGCTAACTTAATTGAATTTTGATAAAAATTAATTTCCATATCAGATGTTAACAATTCCCAATCAACAGTGTTGAAAACAACTGACGATGTTGCTTCTTCAACTATAACCGAATCTACTATAGGTTGGAGATATTTCTTATTTGTTAATATCCATCCGTTATCTAAATTTTCATTAATTTTAAAATAGGAAGTATTAATATTTTTTGAATAAACTTTTTGATTTTCTGTGTAACTAATTGAATCAATATCAAAGTTCCATTCGAATTGAATGTCACCGACATTATCAATATTAAGATAAGAAAGCGCAAATCCTAGTTCTTTATCAACTGTTCCGTTGCCAACTTTGTAACTAACAAGTTTATTTCCTTTGAATGTACTAACAGGGTATGTATCCGAATCACTTAGACTTACACCGTTGTCATCGAATATATTAAACAATGGTGCTTGATTAACTTTTGTTTTTTCTTGGCTAGGTTTCCATGCTGTTCCGTCGAAGAAGAACATATCACCTGTATTGTTCTTTCCTCGTCTTACAAGAACACATTCATTAAGCACCGAACCCGAATCGCTTGCTTCTTTTAAGTTAATTTGTCTTACTCCGTTGTGAACAACAAAGTTCACAACATAGATTTTATTGTTTGCAAGACTATCGGTATCTGCTGTTACTAGAACTCTTGCTCCTTCAAATAGAAACTCGCCATCAATGCTGTAACCAGTACTTCCTTCAATTGTAGAAAATACATCAGTTGTATAGTCATCAACATAATCAACAGTGGTCTTAGCAGTTGTGCCGTGTTGATAAAGTTGAATACCAGGATGGAATTCAATAATTGGTCTTTTTGCTCTTGCTGTTTCTGGTGCATCAAAATCACTATTTCTACTTCTATAGGAATATTCTAGTACCGATCTGTGGAACCATCTATTGTAACGACTCCACGGATTTGAATCGTTACTTGCTCTATTGATAGTGATGTAATCTTTTTGACCTGGATATTGGCTAGCATCATCAAAAGGTAATGTATCAAAACCCTGATTATCAAAAAGTATTTCTGGAGTATCAGTTGAAAGGACAGGAGGAACTAAGTCAGCAAATCTTGTTAATTTAATTTCCTTGCCAACTCCTTCGACCAACCAAGTATCCGAAGCATATTTTTCAGGTTGTACCTGGCCTCTAAATTCTAATATTAAGCCGTTAGAAAGTTCTACATTATTAGAACTTGTATAATATTTTTTACCTATAATATCTTTTTCAACATCAATAAATGTATTGCTGTCAATATCTGCAATAATGAATCTGCCTAATCTATTAGGATTAGTTGCACTTTGATAATAAATTACATCAGGAGAATTGTTAGGAACTGTAAAAGTTAATGTTCCAACTTCTATAGAATTATTTGTAACCCCTTGGTTATAAATTAAAGAAGACAATGATGCTGAACTATCTATTAGTTCCCAATCCTGAGAATTAATATCAATGCTGCTACCATCACGCGGTGAAATTTCTTCTCTGGCTCTCCATAATTGACTGTTATATACTGCAAGGTCTCCAGGGAAGTATGTCTTAAGAGGATCATAATTTAATGATCCTGTGTCATAATTAGTTCTTAATACAAAAGGCTCTCCAGGAGAATTAATATCAAACTTATAAGTCTGTCCTCTATATAAAGTAATAGTTGGATTATTTGTTACGCCGTCCGGTGTGAAAACCCAAGTCGATCCTATTCCTTGATTAACTTTGTATGTCGATTGTACTGATTGTGTTTGTCCTTGCACTGCCACAGAAGGTGGCCCAGCAGGCATCCAATAGTATTCACTATAATTGATAAACTTGTCCCAATCAATCGGAGGATTCCAACTATAATGTTCTTGGTATGTTATCTTGTCGTCTCTATCGATATCATTACCAAAGAACTTAATCATATTTTTAAGATCTAGATAATCATAAAATTTTCGTAAGTTTTGATCTTTTTCAACCGTAACACCTGGCTCTAATTGATAACGACTTCTTAGTGTTTGATCAGTATCAAGATAAACATCATTGCCATTAAATGTCTTTCCATAACGCTTTCCAACATATCCAGAAAGTTTATCTAGGGCGCCGGGTTGAATAAAAGGATCAACAACGCCAGATAAAAATTTGTCATTAGGATCTGTTCTAAAAGTATTTGGTAGAAGGTCTATAGACTTTCTAATTGGTAAATCACTTTTGGGATATTTTTTATCAGCCATTAGGTATTACTCACTACTGTGCCTGAGCCAACATTAATTTCAGCAGCGGTAATACTAGATACAATTTCTATATCATCAACTGTCGCACCGCTTACAAAAATTTCGTCTGGCTTTCCTTGGATTTCAAATAAACTTCCGAATCCCTGATCTTGTTGTCTCGGTAGTATAACAAAATTAGTGACATCCGGAGAAACAGTATTAATTACAAATGTTGTTAATTCACTTAGGTAAAATCTATCACCGAAGTCCCAGTTGTTGATATCGAAGAAAGTATTAATTGCGTTAACAATTCTTACTTTCAGGTTGTTGTTATTAATTGTCTTTCCTGGGTTTTTAACAACCTTAAATTGTGCCTGTAATTTTGGTGTTGCTGTTTGACCAAACAACACTTTGTATTTTACTGGATGAAAAACAATCTCATCGCTTATTGCTTTGATACTGTTTAGTGTTGAACCAAATTCAATTCTCAAAGCATCAGTTGTCGGTGCCTCTGGTTCGTCAATTGCACCAGCAAGATAATTTCTAAAATCTGTATCATAATTTCTAGTTAATAGATATAAATCAACAATGTTTGTAACACTCGGATCTATTCTTCTATCTTCGCTTGCTGCATGAGTGTATTGGAATTTAATATCTCTTCTTCCGATGTTTGCTCGATAGTTACTCTGTAATACCAATGTATTGGTTGTTCTATCTACTCTTTTAACTCTATTTTCCGAAACATCAGTAAAATAAATTAACTGTCCGTCGTTATAATCATTTACATTAATTAAAGTTTCTTTTTCTGCAATCAATATAGTATTGTTAGAATTATCAAATAAGTTGAACACTGTTGTTCCATAAGAATCTACAGTGCTCTGGAAGAACAAATAATTTTGATTCACGTCTTCGCCTGCTACTTTTACGAAAGCATCAGGATCGTCTACAACTCCATCGTTGTCAGAATCACTAAATCCTATTTTAATTTCTTTGGTACTTTCATATCCATCATCAAATTCGATTGTATCTGAAATTTCAAAATCATAATTTCTGTTTAAACTTTGTGCAGAATTAATAGTTGAATTAATATTCAGAACTTTTATCATATCCTTGACAAGTTCACCTGTAACATTATTGTAAGCTCTTTCATTCTTGTCAAAGTAAAATCTGTTCTGCGACACGCTACCAAAGATGTAGTCAAGTACTCTTATCCTAACAATATATTGATCGTTATCTTTGATAAAAGCCATTAGCCACGAAGCATCTAAATTTACACTAGTCGTGTCTCCTGCCTTACCTAGACTAAAATTATTTGTTGTATCTAAATTTTGGCTTTGAATTATTTTCCATTCAGTGGTTGCAGTATCATATCTTAAACCAAAATTTAATCCTGCAAAGATTAAATTAGTCATTTCAGTTTCTAATGCTGTGCTTAGATCATTAACAAACTTAGGCACAATACTAGTTGCAATGGAACCGCTTGGTACATTCTCATTAAAAGTAATCGGACCAAGACCTGTATCCAACGTTCCGCGACCTGCATTAGTTCCATCTCCTACAACATTTACTACTTTGGTCCAAATGTAATCAGTCTGTTCAATATCATTACTGTTTGTTACAACCAACGATCCTTTCTTAAAGGAGTATCCTGCCGGTGCTGTAAACTTAATGTTGGCTCCAACAGTTAAATATTTTAAAGTGTTAGTAGCATAAGTTCCTACCTTTAATAATGCATTGTCAACTGTGTTTTTAAAGTAACCAGTTCCGATATTAGTATCATTGGTAATTGCTTCCCAGACAGTTGTTGTTTCACTAAACAACACTCTTTCAAATTTTGTTAGATAAAAATTATATAAATCTGTATCTGAAAAAGTTCCTTCGATATTATTTCTTATGAAGTTAATAATATCAGTTTTGCTGGTGTATTTAAAATTAAGCAATCTTTCATTTTCATTTTTATAGATATATCCATCGTCTGCAAAAACATTAACAGAACTGTACTTTCCACTAGCATCAATGATATCAAAATTTCTGCTGATTCCACTAGATGTTCTATTGATTGCTTTTACCTTTAGAACATTCTGAGAACTACCCAACGGAGCAAGATTATAATCTTCTCCTGTGATCATTCTGTTTTGTGTATAATAAAGTGCAGGAGCATTTGTTCTAATAGTATCTGTTGATTCAGTTGCCGATGCATTATTAACAGTGTATTGTAATCCTAAGTTGATTGTTAGTGTATGTCCAACTCCGGCACTGTTAATATAATTCACATCTATTGAGATTCCTCTCATTTCGGTCGGAGAGATGGAATATTCTAAACCATTACTTACTCTATAATAAACTCTGAAACTTCCCTGTGGTAGGTTTCCATAAACACCGTCAGCGAACAACAAATCAATTCTATCGTTTTGCTGTGTTGAAATTGCGTAGATATTTCTCACATTTCCAAGAACTGAATTATATGCAATATTATTTCCAACTAGATTACTTACTTGTGTCCATTCGGATGTTTGTCCTCCGGCACTGTTTAATCCAAATAACCAAACATCGTCATTATTAATGTTGCTGCTTTCAACTGATATAGATTCATTCGTTGTAGGAGTAGCAATACTAAAATCTGCAAGTTCTAAACTTCCTTGTTTGAATTGTAAAAAGAAACCAGTATTTGAACTTCCAGGACCCTTTCCATCTTGCCTATAAACAAATCCTAGTTGATTTCCTGGAGTGGGTGCTTCCTCATAAATTTCTTCAGAATCCTTAAAGGAAGTACTAACAACTTCAAATGTCATGTTTCGACCAGCAACTGACTTGGTATATGTATACAATGGAACATCCGTTGTTGTTGATCTAAAACGATACTGTTCTGTGGGAATTCCTTGTATTGTGTCACTGCCTTGGCTTCTACCAAACTCTGTGTTTTCAGTCATAGCAGAATTTAAAATTAAAATAAACTGTTCAGCCCAATTGGTATTTGTAGGATCGTTCCATCTCACAGTTTGTTGGGCTAAGTTTCTTCCATTACTGTCTATAATATTTTCTGTTGTTGTAACTGAATTAAATTTTAGTAGTCCAGATGCTCCTTGGTTTCGTTTAGCATTGTATCCTAGCATTCTTGCAATTCGTAGAACGCTTTCCTTTCTTTCCGCTAATTCAATAAAGTTTTCTCTCGAAGCAAGATCAAGTCTGAAACTTAGGCTCTGTCCAAGAAAAGACATAGCATCGATCAGAGCAAGATATTCTGAACTTTCGATATAATCGTTAAAATCTTCTGGATAATTCTCTCGGAGATAGGTAATGATCACCCTGCGGATGTTTTCGAAGTCGTATGACTTGAAATCCGCATTCTTAAACGTCTGATAGATTCGTTTCCAGTCTTCGTTTAGTATTAAATTGTTCTGTCTCGATGTGGTGCTCATTTGCTATTTCCTATTGTAATATTTAGCCCGTTTAATTAACTGCTTAGTTTATTACCGAGTTATTTCTATCAAAGTCAAAGGTCATCCTTTCGTTAATATTAAATGGTATGTAAACAACTTCTGCTTCAATTCGCATACCCTGTTCTGTGCTATCAACACTCACCGCTTGTACTACTACCCTAGGGTCGTAGTTTATGATATTTTCTACGTCTTTTGCTATTAAATTTTTAACCTCAGGAGTAAACTGTTCAAAGATCATGTCCCATATAATGGTTCCAAAACTAGGATTTTCTAACTTTTCTCCTTTTCTGATATAGAAATGATTTATTATGTCTTGTTTAACCAAGTCTATATCATACAGTTTGAAACCTTTTTCCTTGTTTTTAGAGCTGAATCCCTTGTATGTGAACGCTCCGCTATTAGAATTACCAACAGATGCCTTGTCAACTGCTACTGCTTTTTGATTGTATATCTTCTTCATATTATTCTTCCTCTAGTTCCCTGTCAGTGAACGAAGTACTTTGTATTGCAGGTGAATTATTTTCATGCAATGCCCAAGGTTCGTGCATAGGAACTCTCTTCATTATTGACTTGATCTTTCCGTCTAAGTATCTAAGTTTAGGCCAACCCTTATCTGGATTTGTAAACAGATTAGTATGCAAATGAAGATCAGTAATCGTATTTGCTATAACTGCTTCTTCTGCTTGTCTTGCCTGCGGACCATTCATGTGTATCTGTGCAGCAGTTTCTGTGTGGTTTCCACCACTTAGAATATCTGTTGTTCCACCGGCACTGTAAGCATTATTTCCTTCGGTGTTAAGATCTAAATTGCCGGTTGTTTTAATTAGTGTATCTCCAAAAACTTTTACTTCGTAATCATGCGGAGCAACAATTCCGTATCCCGTAGAAAATCTTGTGCTACCTATCACGCTGATGTCCAGGTCGCCGTCGGTAGGAACACCTTCGGCATTTTCATAATTCCTAGTTTCTATTTTACCATTAGCGCCAATTAAAATATTTGTATTAAACGCACTTTCGATTTGTATTCTTCCTGCTTCAAATTCTGCATCATCCTGTATCTTAGGAATAGGATTACCGTCATCATCTCTTCTATGCAGGGTTGAAGGCGAAGCATATTCTGCCGTTGCCTTCATATTAATATTTCGACCGGCTTCTATGTTGATGTCTCTGTCAGCCTTGATATTTAAATCATTTTCTGTATGAATGCTAATGCTATCTGCGGCATAGATATCAATCTTACCATTGGATGTTAATTCTACCCAGGCAGTACCTTTCGAGTTGCCAATATAAATTAAATCTTCTGAATTGTGTAATAATATCTGATGTCCGGTCCTAGTTCTAATTCTTGTATGTTCATTGTAAGGAATATCAGGACGACCCTTAGAGTTAGTTTTTTCTCCAGTAACTGCATCCTCTCCGTTAATAACGTCAATGTATTTTACAGGACCTGCACCAGCATCAGTATTTCTTATATAGCGATCATCTCCGTCATCAATTACAAATTGTGTTCCACCTAATCTGCTAACTGCAATACCTGTTAGAGATTGATTTTGTGTGGGACCTGTATTCATTCTCTTGGATCCATCTCTCCAATCAAGAGGACCAGGAGTTGAAATTCCAAAGACCGAATTAGGTGTTTGTCGACGACTAGTGGATGTTACTGTTCCTCTTACATCGTCTTCTAGAGTTCCTTGTTCTAAAAATCTGTCTGCAATAGGATGTACAGGCTTTTTTATTTTTTCAGGATTTTTTTCAGGATCATCTGCATTGTATCTTTTATTAATCTCTCCTGTTGGCAATGCTCTATCAGTATCGTACTTGTCTGCATCTGCGGCCGTTAGATCTACCTGCTCAGTTCCAGCAATTGCAGGAACCATGTGATTAGCAAAAGAAGGAGGTAGGCAAGCAAACCAATACCCTTCCGAAGGGTCACCGTCAACAAAGGCACACAAAACTGTAACACCTACATCAGGTGGAACAAACCACATTCCGTAAGATTTCTGCGTATCGTTAAAATCATTATTGTTCTTGCCCATTGCTTCAAAAGGCGTATAGCCAAAGAACGGCGAAGCATAGTTTAAAATATAGGTTTGATTATCATCACCCATATCATTACCCTGATCCTTGAGCAGTGTTACTCTCAGTCTACCGTTAAAGGTAGGATCCATAACGCTTACTACTCTGGCCATGTGTACACCGCTACCTAATCCCTTTCCTAGGGATTCTCTTGCCGGTGCTCTTCTTTGTATCGCCATTAGTTACTACCTTTAAATATAAAAATCATCATCAAAATCATACTCAGTTGTTTCTGAAGTGTTAGTTGCTGGCTTAGTCTCGCCGCCAACTTTAGTTGTTGTATTATTTGTCTTATCAGTTTTAATTTTATCAGCAAAGTCACTAGGTTGTGCTTGCAATCTCACGCAGGTTAGTGTCTGTCTAAATTGTCCTTCTGCAAATCTAGTCAAACATTTAACCACCCTATAAATTCCTGTAAATGGACTTACCTTGTCTTTATTAAATTCAAAATTACCAGTTCTCTGATTAACATCGGCAGGAGTTCTAAATGTTATAAAAATGTATACATCCTGTCCTTCGTAGTTTGCTGTTCCATCCTCGGTCATTAGAGGAGATTTTGCTGATTCCTTTGCAAAGTAATTTGAAAATCCACTGTCAACCAGCCAATAGGTGTCTCCCATAATTTCTAATTCTACCTTGACTAAGTCCGCAGATGTCACGTTAATGAATGCGTTTTGAAATGCTTCAGCGACTTTTTGTTCAACATCGGTTGTGCCTGCACCACCTTTCATTAGAGTAAACTGATCTGGAGTTTTCTTAATTTTAGATTTACCAAGAAACGCAGTCTGTGCTTTCTTCTCGTTACCTTCTCCTGTTGTAGTTTCTTTTGGCGTTTGTTCAGCAACACCTTTTTGATCTGGTGCTTGTTCGTTTTTTGTTTTTGCTTCTGTTGCAGGAGCACCTCCAGTATAAAACAAGTAGTCAATCTTGATTTCAAAATTTAAAACTTCAGTGTTTAGTCCGGTGTATATGTAATCGTATCTCTTAACTATAGTTTTTTCAATTTCAGTTATTCCAACTGGAACTGAATTAGGGTTACCAAAGATGCTAGAATGTACCTTAAAGGGAACTACTCTATAAATAAATTTCTTTGCATAATCTCCAATTAAATCGTCATACTCTAAAAATTCAACCTGGACATCAATTTTAAACCAATCTATCATTCCATCTGCTTTGGTTGCTTTTTGTGTCGCTTGTTTTGCAAATGTTGAACTTAAAATTACCTGAGTTATGATGTCTGTTAGTTTCTGAGCCTGTGTAAAATGAAATGATCTGTTTCCTTCATGAATTTCCATCACTCCTCTTTTTATTCTACCAGTTTTTTCATCAGCCACTTCCTTATCATCTTTGAAAGGAAAATTACCTCCCTTTCCTACACCAAAACCAAATCCTGATTTAGCAATAGCATTGTTACCGATATTTTTATTTGTTGTTGTTTGAACATCGCTACCACCTACTACTTTTTTGCCAGGATCTTTTGGATCTGCTGTTGCACCAGCATCTCCAGAAACACTATCTGCTGTTTGCTCTGTATATCTCTTACTGGCTACTTCAGGAAAGTGTATTTCGTAAACATCCTTAATCTTGTATTTTCCTTCTTTGACTAATTTTTCTTCGTTACTGTTTAAAAGTTTTACAAGACTTTTTGCGCCTGTTGCCAACACATCCTTAACTGTATTTTTATCAGCGTCGTTATTAAACGCTGCCTCGGCTCTAAAATCTCCCGTACCCTGAATAACTATATCAGTCCATGCTGTGTCGACCGTATCAGCAAAGCCTTGATGATTATACGGATAGGCTTCAACGTTATAACTGCTTCCTGACTCATCAACATTAAAAGTAACTTTCTTGAGTTTTAAAATAAAATACTTAGGCTTGATAGATTTTCTAATTGATCCATCTTCATTGAATCCTATAATGTCGAGTTTTAGCAAGAAGGGCGAATCTAAATAATTTACGTATCCTGCCTTGATTGCTGCCACCTGCATACTCTGTAGAAACAGACCCATACTGAAAGGTTCTTTAACATTAAAAGTAAAACTAACTGCGTTCTGGTTTCCCGTCTTTGGGTTAGCAGCGATAACGCTGGTCATCTCAAAATTGTCTATAAAATATTCAGGAGTGCCGTATTCTGTTGCTACCCTTGAAGATTTACCATCCTTGATAAAATCTCTACCTGCGGATGAAAATATAATGCTTGATGATAGATTAGTTGATTTTGATTCAAATCCGCCAGTAATGGCATCCTTGAAAGCGGTCTTTACATCGTAACTCTGTGCTGCAAAACTTAATCCATCTGCAAGCCTATAAAGGCTTGGATTATTAAATTGTTTAGGAGTTAAGACTGCCATGGTCCATAAAGAGTTGTACGTGGCAAATTGCTGAAGAGGATTTGGAACAACATTGGTTAGATTGTATCCTCCTGATGCTGGTAAATTTTCCTGAGAATTTGTTCTTACCGTTTCTGTTTTTTCTTCTTTCGAACCGGCCTGTGCATCTACTTTTGTAGTAGCACCTTCTTTTTTCTGTGTTAAGAAAGCATACGCCTTCGTGATAGCCGTGTCTGCTGCGGCATACTGTTGCGTAGTTCCGTCTGGCTTTTTGTTTTGATATCTATCTAACTGTTCCTGTGTTCCGTAGATACGAGTCTTTTGACCAAATAATATCTTGTCAATATAAGGTTGTGACCTGTCAATATTAGTATTGGAGGTTTCACCGTTGCTCTGTATTCTTCTTTCTACGAATTCAGCATTCATACTAGACTCCTAAGAATTTTTTCAAGTTGGATTCTTTAGGAATGTAAATTCTTTTTCCGGGTTCAAAATCGTAAATTGGGTCTTTTATCACTTCCATGTTTCTTTGTGTAAACACCCACCACAACTTAGGATCTCCGTATAGATCATATGCTAACAGATCAGGTCTATGCTTGTATTGGTTTTCAATCGTGTAAAGAAAATCGTCTGCCTCAGCCGGAACTGGTCTAATCTTTAACAAATCAAGATAAAGATTATTTTGTTCCGTAATAGAGTATGGCGAAGTTGATTGGTATATTGCCATATTATAAGTATCCTTGTCCCGAAGGAGTTTTTAATGTTCCTCGTGCATAATCTGTTAAACTAAACTGTCTTAAGTTTCTTCTATTGTAAACTGGTTGTACTTGAACTGAAAAACTGCTTGTGACAGGAACCCATGTATTTGTTCCAAACTTGTCACAACGTATATAGTTGACATCATTGGGCATGTCGACACTAAATGATTTAACAACCACAGGAACATTGTCAAAGAAACTAGCACCATATCCACTGAGTTGACAAACAGGCGGTGGAGCACCTGCATTAGCACCTTGGCCAAAAAACATCTTTGTCATAGTTCTAAAAAATGCTACTGAACTAATCCAATATGCTGCTTGGGTTTCGTTTTCGCAGATAAAGGTTCCATCTATAGAAATCGCATCCACTTCACTGTTCTTATAGGCTTGGAATGGATAGTTGTTGTGTATAGGATCGATGGATGTGTAGTTTGCCTTTGTTGAATATTGTATCTGTGGAAGTATAGGAAACACAACTCCTCTGGTTCCTTCATCATTCAAAGGTGCAAACAACGGATTGCCTGAGAACAGAGTCCAATCGCAGGTAATTCTAACACGCCAGTCATCACTGTCATGAGGTTGTACTGTTATTCCTTGTCCAGTATTTTTAAACAGCTCGCCATTCTGAGGTAAGTTCTCTGCTCTCTTCAGGCTTAACAAATCGTTAAGTGCTCCAGCACCTTTGGATATTCCTTTTGCTAGATCTTGAAATCCGCCGGCTAAATCGCCGCCGCTGAACTTTCCTAAAACTCCACTTATGTCTTTGCCAACTCCCTTGGCAAAATCACCAATGGCTCCGAATGTCCCGCCGTCAGTCAGTGAACTTATTGAACCATTTCCTAGAGGACTGTTAACGGTATCTTTTACCTGTCCCATTCCCGTGTTTATTTGATCAAAGAATGTTCCGCCGGCGCCCGATGCCTGGTTGTATCCGCTTCCTACCTGTCCTGACAATTGTGCAACCTTTGCATCTAAATTTGCTTTTTCCAGTTCTGCTCCAATCTTAGGTTTTGCTTCATCATAGGCTGCTATTGCCTGTTGAATACCCTGATCGACCTTTTGCACTAGGAACGGTAATGGGTTTATGTTTAATCCTGCCATTTTGGTAATATTTCCTTATCTTTACTCTATTTATTTCTTTCATTATGTGCTATTATAATAAATATTAGGAGAACTATCTAAAACATGCAAAAAATTAAATATCTTACAAATAAAGACCTTTTGGCAGAGATACACCGCAGCAAAAATACATTTTGTTCGTTCATAGACGAGGAATATCATCAATATGACATTATCCTGCCAAGCCTAGAAAAAATTAACATAAGGACCATAGCAGAAGCAAAAAGAAATCGTGCTGCTAGATTAGCCAAACAAGCACACGAAGCAGCCGTTGAAGCGGCCGGTAAAAAGATTCCAGCAAAACAGTTTGAAATAGATTATAGAAAAATGGAAAAACATGATCTAATCTTCCGTATAATGACATTTGAACACATTCCCGAGGATCTTACAAGAAAGAAAACCAAAAAGAATACTGCTGACAGTCACGTAAAAGTTAACTTTCCACCATTCCAACATTGGAAGTTTGATGAGAAGGACAACCTAATCTGCGTGGGCAAGAGCCATTGGGAAGGCGGTATGGAAAACGGACACTTTGCTCTTAAAAAAGGACAGATGACTAATGATCTTGCTAGAATGTTTATGAAACTATGCGATCGCTATGCTACCCGTGGTAATGTAAGAGGATACACCTACAATGACGAAATGAAAGGACAAGCAATACTGCAACTTGCTCAAATTGGTTTACAGTTTGATGAAAGCAAATCAAACAACCCGTTTGCTTACTACACAGCAGCAGTCACTAATTCATTTGTGCGTATTATCAACATTGAAAAACGCAATCAAAACATTAGAGACGACATCCTTGAAATGAACGGAATGAATCCTAGTTGGACTAGACAGGAATCGGGTCGTAACAATGGAATGGAAACACCCAGGACTACTGATAAAAAATCCGAAGAATAATAGACTTGACAAGACGCCTAAAGTTAGTTACAATAACATAAGGAGTAAAAATGCCGTTATTTAAGAAAGCAGCCTGCTTCACAGACATTCACTTTGGAATGAAGAGTGGTAGCAGGACACACAACATAGATTGTGAAGATTTTGTTAAATGGTTTTGCGAACAAGCCAAAGCCGCTGGTGCTGAGACCTGTATCTTTTTAGGAGACTGGCACCATAACCGTGCGACCACTGATGTCAGCACAATGAACTATACAGTTTCAAACTTAGAAAGACTTAACCAAACATTTGAAAAAGTTTATTTCATGGTTGGTAACCATGATTTGTTCTACAAGGACAAGCGTGAAATCAATTCTATCGAATTCATGCGATTATTTCCTAACATTGTTCCTATCACTAAAATATTTACAGAAGGTGAAGTAACATTACTTCCGTGGTTAGTTGGAGAAGAATGGAAGACAGTTAAGAATATTAAAAGTAGATACGTGTTTGGACACTTTGAACTTCCATACTTCAAGATGAACGCAATGGTGGAGATGCCAGACCATGGTGAACTACAACCAGATCATTTTGTCAATCAGGAATATGTGTTCTCAGGACACTTCCACAAACGCCAAACTAAAGGTAATGTAACCTACATCGGTAATGCATTTCCACACAACTATGCGGATGCATGGGACGACGAGCGTGGTATGATGATACTCGAATGGGGTGGAACACCCGAATACAAGACTTGGGACGATCAGCCAGTTTATAGAACATTTAAATTGAGCCAATTGTTAGAAAAACCCGAGGATCATTTAAAAGAAAAAATGCACGCCAGGGTAACTATCGACGTACAGATTACATTTGAAGAAGCAAACTTTATCAAGGAACAGTTTATTCCCCAATTTAAATTGCGTGAACTAATGCTAATTCCAGAAAAGGTTGAAGTGGAATCAAATATTGATCCTATTGATCTTTCATTTGAAAGTGTTGATACTATTGTAATGAATCAGATAGAACAGTTAGACAGCGAAACGTATGACAAGCGTATGCTGACGGAGATTTATCAAGACCTATGATCAAGATTAAAAATATAACAGTTAAGAATTTTATGAGTGTGGGTAATCAAACCCAAGCAATCGATTTTGACAAGGGCGAACTTACCTTGGTATTAGGTGAGAACCTTGACTTAGGCGGAGACGATAGTGGTTCCAGAAACGGCACTGGTAAAACCACTATTGTTAATGCATTAAGTTATGCAATATACGGGAACGCACTGACAAATATTAAACGTGATAACCTTATCAATAAAATTAATGGTAAGGGTATGCTGGTTACTATCGAATTTGAAAAAGATGGTGTTGAATATTCAATACACAGAGGTAGAAAGCCTAACATATTGAAGTTTACAGTTAACGGAACTGAACAAGAAGCATCAGATACTGACGAAGCACAAGGCGATAGCAGAGAAACACAGAAAGCCATTGAAGATTTATTTGGCATGAGTCATGATATGTTTAAACACATTCTTGCTCTAAACACATATACCGAACCTTTCTTATCTATGAAAGGAAATGATCAGAGAATGATCATTGAACAGTTATTAGGAATTACCTTACTTTCAGAAAAGGCAGAGGCACTCAAGGAAAAAATGCGTGAAAACAGAGATGC